>ERZ501055.166-NODE-166-length-17544-cov-8.638859_pt1 | contig 17544 bp, 20 predicted proteins | sample MGYA00510860_ERZ501055 | MGnify/ENA primary metagenome ERZ501055 (study PRJEB25958, sample SAMN03398538) | human skin metagenome | study: EMG produced TPA metagenomics assembly of the Human Skin Microbiome Metagenome (human skin metagenome) data set. | reverse complement strand
GCGACCTGGCCGCAGCCGCAACCAGGAACCGACTAGCAGACCGACGCCGACGAGGACGAGTATGGTCCCGACAATGCGCCACGTCGATCCACGCAACCCCGCCTCATCCAGCCGAGACCACCATGGCGAGTTCAACGGCAGATAGGCAGGAGTGAGTGATCCAGCCGTGATGAGAATCGTCCCGACCAGCCCTTCCAGGACCGACCGGGACCGCCAGGCACGCAGGTAGGCAAGCCATTCGAGATGGATTCGTCGCTGCCAGCCAACCGGCTGTTTCACCGCTCACCGTCCAATCCCCACACACTGACCAGGTCGGTGCGCGATGCCGAATCTGGAACACGCTTGTCGCTCCAGGACAGGGCGTCGAACGGACAGGACTCGATACACATGCCGCAATACATGCACAGTCCCCAGTCGATAGTAAACTCGTCAAGAACGGCTACCGTGCGGGGACGGCGCACATCGGAGCTCGGAACCGATTCGTGGTGAGCGTCAATGGTGATGCACCAGACCGGACATTCTCGGGCGCAGATCACGCAGGAGGTACACGCGTCGACGTTGAGGTCGATTGCCGAATGTCTCATGCTCGCCTCCCCAACGTCGTCCTCGTCATGTGCGCCGCCCGCGCGGCGCCTGATCGCGGACGCCGACCTGTCATAGCCGCGACAACCTCAACATCCGGAACACCCTCGCCACCTTTGATACGCCGCCACGTCTCAGGGTCGGGAACACCGGCAGGCAAACGCCGACTAGCGGACTTCGAGGTGGCCCGGTCAGCCGACCCCGGCCACACAGTATCGGCTCGCTGCGCCAACACAGCCTCCTTGCGCAGGGGCGGCTTCAGCGCGTCATGGATAAGGAGGGCACGGTCATCCGCCCCAGGGCCGACAAACCTCACCCCAAAAAAGTCGTGGATCTCCCGCTGATACCAGGATGCTCCTGCCAGGACGTCGACAACCGAGTCCAAGGTCCCGTCATTACGGGGCACACGAGTGGAGACGGTGACGTCATCGCCGTCATGGTTCTCCATACGGCAGACCACGATGATGTCGGGATCCTGGCCGCGCTCCCCGACCCCGTCGATAGCCGTCATATGAGCCAGCCATGGATGAGTAGACACCGCCTGGGCGACGGCATCGTGCCAGGCAGTTGCGGGGACATCGCGGGTTGTCATGCGGCCTCCCGGGAGGATGCCATAAACCCGGTGAGCGCGTCAGGGCCAGGAGGACAGCCCGGAATCCAGTGGTCGGCGTCCAGCCCCGCATCCGGAAGCCCAGCAGCGACGCCAGCGGAATCCCAGTAGGGACCGCCGGCGCAGGCGCATGCTCCAAAAGCCACAACGTCGACAGGATGGTTACGCTTCAGTTCATCGACAGTGACACGCACCGCGGAGGCCAGACCAGTCGTCACCGTCCCTGAGACGAACACCACTATCGCGGCTCCGTCTGGGATCTCCTCACGCACCGCAGCAGTGGCTGGCACGGCCACCTCGCTCTCGACCCCGCAGCAGGCCAGGGCGAGGTCGACGACATACACGGATCCGTCGGCGAACCAGTCGATGAATTTCACCAGGTCATTCTACCGAGAATGCTATTCACCCTGAGGTTCGCGCTATGTGCAAGCGTGCAGCACCGACCGAAGTTCGATAAGCAGAGGCTCGATGGTAGCGTTGGTAGCCGGTTCCGAAGCATCCAGACGCCCACCGCGGGTGCGGTCATTAGACACCCGCATGACGCGTCAACAAGGGAATCCCGCGATGAGAAAAGAGGTCAGAGTGCCTTCTACCGACACGGCACATCACACCACTGGCGAGCGAGAGGTCCAGTCCCTCGACCGAGTCGTCATTCGATTCGCCGGCGATTCCGGCGATGGCATGCAGCTGACCGGCGACCGCTTCACCGCCGAGTCCGCCATTCACGGCAATGACATTTCGACCCTGCCAAACTTCCCTGCCGAAATTCGCGCCCCCCAGGGCACTATTCCCGGCGTCTCAAGTTTCCAGGTGCACTTCGCTAATTACGACATCGCCACCCCGGGCGACCAACCCGACGTCTTGGTCGCCATGAACCCCGCCGCCCTGGCTGCGAACCTCCGTGACATCCGCCGAGGCGGTCTCATCGTCCTCGACTCCGCCGAGTTCACCAAGAAAAACCTCAAGAAGGCCGAGTACGCCGAGGATCCACGCCACGACGGCACCTTGGAGTCCTACCAGGTCGTCGAGCTCGACCTCACTAGCCTGGCCGTAGCAGCCGTCGAGCCCTTCAACCTTGGCCGTAAGAACTCCGAGCGCGCCAAAAACATGTTCGCGTTGGGTCTGCTGACTTGGCTGTATGGGCGCCCCCTCGGCCCCTCGGAGAAGTTCCTGGCCAGCAAGTTCGCCTCCAAGCCCGAGATCCGGGACGCCAACCTCGCCGCGCTTAAGGCCGGACATGCCTACGGCGAGACCTGCGAGCTGTTCCGGGTGCGCTACGAGGTAGCCCCAGCGCCGATGCCGGAGGGCACCTACCGTCAGATCACCGGAAATATTGCCACCGCCTACGGTCTCATCACCGGTGCGAACAGGGCCGGTGTGCAGTTGTTCTTGGGCTCTTACCCCATTACCCCGGCCTCCGACATCCTGCATGAGCTGTCTAAGCGGAAGGCCCACAATGTCGTTACCTTCCAGGCTGAGGACGAGATCGCCGGGGTCAGCTCGGCTATTGGCGCGTCCTTCTCCGGTTCCCTGGGCGTGACGACGACCTCTGGCCCCGGCATGAGCCTCAAGTCCGAGGCCATCGGCCTGGCCGTCATGACCGAGCTGCCGCTCGTGGTCGTCGACGTGCAACGCGCTGGCCCGTCCACTGGCATGCCGACCAAACCTGAGCAGGCCGATCTGCTCCAGGCCATGTTCGGACGCAACGGGGAATCCCCTGTCCCGGTGCTCGCAGCAAAGTCCCCGTCGGACTGCTTCAACACTGCCCTGGAGGCCTGTCGCATCGCGGTGACCTACCGCACACCGGTCATCATGTTGTCTGACGGGTACCTCGGCAATGGGGCAGAACCGTGGAAGGTGCCCGATCTGGCTGAGATCCCGCGCATCGACCCGAACTTTGCTACCGAGCCCAACTCCTCCGCTGCCGACGGCTCACCGCGATTCATGCCGTACCACCGCGACCCGGAGACCCTGGCCCGTCCGTGGGCCTTGCCCGGGACCAAGGGTCTGGAGCATCGCATCGGCGGTCTGGAGAAGTCGGCTCGCACCGGCGCCATCTCCTACGACCCGTCCAACCACGAGGGCATGGTCGCCACCCGAGCCGCCAAGGTTAAGGGCATCGCCAAGACCATCCCGCTGACCGTCGTCGACGATCCGTCCGGTGACGCTGACGTCCTCGTCCTCGGATGGGGATCCACATATGGCCCGATCACCGCTGCGGTGCGTCGAGTCCGTGCTCGTGGCCTGTCCATCGCTCAGGCCCACGTGCGTCACCTCAATCCGCTGCCGGAGGACCTGGGCAAGATCTTGCATCGCTACCGACGCGTCGTCGTCCCCGAGATGAACACCGGCCAGTTCGCCATGTTGTTGCGTTCGACATACCTCATCAACATCAAGACGATCTCTCGGGTGCGCGGACTACCGATCTCTCCGGTGGACCTGTGCGAGGAACTGTGCCAGTACTGCAACGACGAGACCAAGGAGGCCTGAGATGACCGACATCACCCCCGAGAATCATCCCGTCGGTCTGGCTGGCGTTCCACTAGCCGTCGAGCCGCTCAAGCGTCGGGACTTTGCCTCCGACCAGGAGGTGCGTTGGTGCCCGGGCTGCGGAGATTACGCGATTTTGTCTACTTTCCAGGGAGTGCTGCCCGACCTGGGCATCGCTAAAGAAAACGCCGTCGTTATCTCGGGTATCGGCTGCTCCTCACGCTTCCCGTACTACATGAGCACCTACGGCATGCACTCCATCCATGGCCGCGCACCGGCCATCGCGACAGGAGTCGCAGTCTCGCGCCCTGACCTGGCCGTGTTCGTCATCACCGGCGACGGCGACGCCTTGTCCATAGGCGGCAACCACCTCATCCACGCCATGCGACGCAACGTCAACCTGACGATCCTCATGTTTAACAACCGGATCTACGGACTGACAAAAGGCCAGTACTCCCCCACCTCGGAGGCTGGCAAGGTCACGAAGTCGTCTCCAATGGGGTCGATTGACGCCCCGTTTAACCCGTTGGCGGTGGCGTTGGGGGCTGGGTGCTCTTTCGTGGCTCGTGCCGTCGATTCCGACCGAACACACCTCGCCCAGATACTCACAGCAGCCGCCAAACACCGCGGCACCTCATTTGTCGAGATGTACCAGAACTGCCCAATCTTCAACGACGGCAACCTCGTCACCCAGACCCCAATCGGAATCTTACGCAACATCGAATGCCCCACCTACGACGACCAAGCCCGCACCCAAGTCCAGCTCGCCGCCGGGGACACCACCACGCTGCAGGATCGCGACAAGGGGCTCCAAAGCCTGCTCCTCGGTACGGATACGTGGCAGGTGCGGGAACGAAACGCCTGAGCAAGGCACGCATCCCGGAGAAGTCAAACACACCATCGCGAGACGACTCCTCCGGGGCCGACTCATCAATCGCACTCCACACCCACACCTTCCATAGGGATTTGGATATGCTAAATCTCGTAAATCCGTGGACATCAACTCAGAAGGAGAGACAGCGTGAGGAATCGAACGCTTGCAGGCATGACGCTGGCACTTACCGCTCTTGTCACCTTCTCACCTCTCGCAGGATGGGCGGAACAAGCGGATGGGATCAAGAATACATAATCTCTAATTGGATGGTGGGCAAGGAATCGTCAACATGGGACGATCCCAACCACCACGATGGCAGGACAAGCCTTTCACACTACGCCAAATGTTCACCCGCACCGGACAGCGCAGGCGTCATCCCTAGGAGCGCAACTTACAATCTTCGCAAAGTGAGACGTTTCCAGCCTGACGTGAATTCCGGTGACAGAACACTGTCATGCGCAAGGACAGGATCCGCCTATTACGGACGCATGCCTGCCGGGACCTACAGGTTCCGATTGGTCGGTCTGACTGGAGGATCTCCAACTTGGTTGAAGCTTTCCGTACGTGACTTCAGAATCCGATGGTAGCCCAGACCTTGACCCTCAGGGGAATTCGTTTTTCATATTCTCGACGAGAACCCCCACTTTTTGATGGGTTGAACCTGACCCTGGGGGATACCGAAGGTCCAACCGTCCTCTTGGGACTCAATGGTGCAGGAAAGACCACCTTGCTGCGGCTGTGTGCGGGCCAGCTCAAGCCCTTGGCAGGGTCAATCACCGTGGACGCGGGGATTGCCCCTCGGTCTGCCGTGTCCTTGATGCCACAGCAAATCAGGCCAATACCTGGGTTCAAGGTGGTTGAACAGGTGGCATATTCGGCATGGCTCACTGGGTGCAGTTCCCCCGAGAGCGAGGACCGAGCGGTCACGGCATTGAAGGCCGTTCAGTTGGACGATCACCTGACGGACAAGCCCGATCGGCTCTCCGGTGGACAACTGCGCCGAGTTGGTTTGGCCCAAGCCCTGGTGGGCGAGCAGCCAATCATCTTGCTCGATGAACCAACTGCCGGTCTCGACCCGGCGCAAAGGCACGTCTTCAGGGATTTGCTGACGCACCTTAGTAGCACTCGAAATCTTGTCGTGTCGACTCACGACACATCCGAGATCGACTCGATGTACACCAGAGTCATCGTTCTCGATAAGGGACACATTGTCTACGATGGCGCCACTCATGATTTTCTGAGGCGTGGCGAAAACTCTCTCCACGCAGCCGAGGAGGCATTCCTTGATGTCGTGGGAGAATCAGAGGTGTCACAATGACGTGGCGACTCCTTCTCCGACGATCTTATGGCATCCGTCTTTTACCTGTCATGATTCTCATATGGTGTTACGGGGCGTTGGGAAATCCTCCTTCACCGTCAGACATCGAGCGATCTGCGAGCGTGCTCTACGCCTTCATGATGATCGCTGGACCCGTGGCTCTGGGTGCTTGCCTGGAACTTCGGAGGTTCACCGAAGGTCACATCCTCACCACACCGACCGGGAGGTCTCGACTGCGAATCATCCTTCCATGGTGGGCCATCGCCGTTCTCCCATCGACCGTGGCCGTAGGCATTTCTGTTCTGGCGTCAGGATCTGGAAACCAGATCATGGAAATGTCGGCCATCGGTGCCGTTTGGATGCTCGCATGGGGCGTCTTCGGTGCTGCCATTGGGGCATCGTGGCCGCTGGCACTGTCAGCACCAACGGCCCTTCTCCTGCCCTTCATCCTCGTCTTATATGGACCAGCCGTATCGGTCATGGAGCTGCGATATCTTTTTGGCTACTACATGGGCTGCTGCACCGTAGGTGAGATGTTGAATCCTCGAGTCCTCACAGCTGGAATGACGATGGCAGGTGGGATCCTCATCGTGTCAGCCCTGGCCCTCGTAGCAGGAAGACGGAATCATCACGCACGTATCACCGTGACCCTGACCCTGATTATTGGATTGGTTGCGACGACGTTCATCGGCTTTCACACAGTCAAAGGCATAGGTCCGCTGCCCGCCACCCCCCGAACCAGACCACAGATCTGTCTGAGAGGTAGTGATCCCGTGGTGTGCGCGTGGGAATCTCACGATCTCGAGCTGTTGGGCCCCGTGATCCGGAAAGCAGACACAGCGTGGCGAAATTCCGGTATTCACGTCCCCGAAGAATATAGGCAAGGTACGCAGGACTCAACCCGAGAAACCGTGTGGTGGTCGGCATCTGCGATATCCACATCTGAGTCGCCGTCGAAGGCGGTTCTGGCCGTTGCTTCGGGGTTGGCCGTCGCCCCGTGTCAGGACCACAAAGATCAGGTGGCAGTCTGGGTTCTCGACACTCAGGATCGCGTCGTCGCCTGGCTGACGAAACATTCGGGAATCGCGATGACGGGTCAGGAGTTTTCCCCTGAGACGCGCGAATGGCTGAAGTCCATGGATCGACTGCCCATCCAGGATCAAGCCAGGATTGTCGAGAGTTATCGATCTCGACTGCAGAAATGTTGAGAGGACACATAGCGCTTGGTTGGAGAGCCTGGGCGCGCAATCGATCATTGGCATCTCTTCTCGTAACCACCGTGGTGTGTTGCATCCTTATTGCGTTCACATCTGAGATTATGATTTCGCTTCCTCCACTGTTGTCAGGGAGAGGTGTTGAAGTTCCCAATGCCGCCGTAATACCCCTCTGCGTGGTCGTCGTACAAGGTTGGTGCCTCTCGCGTCGCGACATGAGAGCAGAATCAGGGTCCGTGCGACGGATCACATACGCAGATTGTCTCCTATCGATGACACCTGCGGTGCTTTTCGGGATATTGTCATGGTCGGCAGATCTTCCGCTCGGAATGGTCTCCACCCGCAACATCGTTGGGTTGTCCGGTTTCACCCTTCTCACAAACGCCATTGGCATCAAGAAATTGTCATCCATCCCTGCGATCATCTGGGTTCTGACAAGCCTTCTGTTGGGGAGAACGGAAAGTTACACATCCTGGTGGTCATGGCCGATCAAGGATCGGACGGACGTGGTATCGGCGATATTGTCCGGGGTTCTTTGCCTTCTCGGAATCCTCGTCTCGCTTATCAAGCCTCGTCAGACGGTGTAGCCCTTGGTGATCCCCATGCACCCTTGAGTGGATCCGGACAATCCCCAGCCTCGTGGATCCAGGGCGTTCCACGCTGATCGGCTTCCCGTGCTGCATGAATACCTTGCGATATGCACTCCTCCATGGCCGCGCACCGACCTGGCCGTGGCCCTGGGTGCCGGATGCTCCTTCGTGGCTCGCGCCATAGACTCCGACCGCACACACCTCGCCCAGATACTCACAGCAGCCGCCAAACACCGCGGCACCTCATTTGTCGAGATGTACCAGAACTGCCCAATCTTCAACGACGGCAACCTCGTCACCCAGACCCCAATCGGAATCTTACGCAACATCGAATGCCCCACCTACGACGACCAAGCCCGCACCCAAGTCCAGCTCGCCGCCGGGGACACCACCGACCAAGACTCCCGCGACGTCGTTCTAGCCACCCTACTGACCGGCAACGGCACCTGGCAAGTCTAGGGCTGCGAACTGAATCTCCGGATCATGAGCAATGACCGGCGCCATCGCTGCTTCCAGGGTCTTGACGACCTGGGGCATGTGGCCCACCCCGCAACACCGTTTCCCCGTTGCTACATGATTGCTGCACTTGCTGCATGCGGACCATCAGCCAGCGGGAGATGGCAACGGACGATGATCCGCTGGTATCTCGACGCTTCAGCTGCCGCCAAGCTCATGGTGGCAGAGAGTGAATCAGCTGCCTTGATTGACGAGATCAACCGTTCACAACCACATTTGGTGGCCTCACTGTTGCTGGAGACCGAGCTACGTCGAATGGTTCACCGCTTCCCGCAGCTCACAAGACATGATCAGCTCACTTCTCACGAAGGTGTCCCTGTATCTCATCGAACCAGCGCAGCTCACGCATGCGGGGCTCCTCCCCGGCCAGAACCTGCGCTCACTGGACGCGTTACATCTGGCCACTGCCATAGACCTTGGCGTTGACGCGTTGGTCACCTACGATCAGCGTCTACAGTCGACGGCGCACGAAATCGGCATGCCGGTTGTCGCGCCCTCGTGAATCCCCCAACGACCGAAACACAGGAGCTGCCGCATCATTTCGGTGCGTATGGAGTATTGTGTTCGCTGTCAGCTTGGTTGACGGGTTAATGCCCGGATGGCCTGGGGAAGCCGGTGGGATTCCGGCACTGTCCCGCAACCGTGACCATGTCGCAAGGTGTGGAAGTCGGAGTACCAGCCATATCGGGGTTGAGGTTCTTGGTTCCGCCGTGGATTGCGGATCGACACCGATGTGTCGCGCCTGTGTTGTTAGTGTCCTTTCGGAACGTTTCCAAGGAGGAGCGGGACATGACAGTGGAAACGACGACGAGGCGCGGGCCAGTGGTGGGCGCATATCGGGCTCATCTTCGTATTACTGATGACAGTGGCGCCAGTGACACTCTCACCTTCCCCATCGAGATGACCCGTGACGGTGATGGTGTCCCCGATGCCCGGGATAACTGCCCCACCATCGCTAACCCGGAGCAAGTTGACTCCGACCACGATGGCGTAGGAGACGCCTGCGACCCCCACACCACCACGAAGGCACCGCGATGACCACCCACAACAGCACAACCAGGGAACAGTACCGTCGCGCGCGCCTCAACGGCCTCGCCATCGGCACCATCGTTGGAGCGCTCTGGACGGTTGAGTTTTTACTACCTTTCTTATTTCCGATGGGCGGGTATTCGCGGAACATCAAAATGGCTTTTATTGCCCTGACGCTACCTGGGCTTGGATGGATAACTGGCTTGTGGGGCAGAACAGCCTACAATTGCACAACTCCGGCGAAAAAGAAACGCAGAGTCAAGACGACCGGCATCGTCATGACAACCACCATCGGGGTACTTATGTCAATCACTTATTATACTCTTGTTGCAGGCATGGGGACTTTTGAGATACCAGATAATTCCACTTTCAGTTGCAAAGCTTTTATTATGTTCCTGGCTCCCTTATTCGTGTTTCCCATTGCCGGATGGAGGCTCAGTACTGCTAGAAATTAATACTCCGAGCGATCGTCCCTCAGTAATCTCAAAAATGAGCGCCTGGGTTGCTCTCGGTCTGTACCTGTCTACAGCAGCCTGGTTCGCAATTAGCTTACTTTTAAATATATTATTCTTTTTGAGTTCTAAACACATTCTCACGACGCGCTACTTTTCCGAGCATTAAGACACGCCGAAGCACGACAAGGAGAATCGATACACCACCCACACGACACCGTCAAGAAAATGTCACAACAACCTTTCGGCAGTAGCACCAATGCTACTTTCATCTAAATAACCGAAAAGTTCCTATACATAGACAAAGCCAGCATAGTAACTTTGCATAATTTCAATTATCAGCGTATCGTTGCGACTAATGCAGGGTTAATCACTAGCTTTATCTGCTATATCGGCGTCGACAAACCGGCAGATCGCGTAGTACTACACAACTCCGCTTTAAGTGCAAAAATATTTGTTGCATTGTTCGTCCACCCGATAATCTGAGACTCTTGCTTATCTCCTGGCCGGAACTGACACCTGGCAGGCTTAGGGATGACACCCAGTTGATGTCCTAGTCACGTACGACCAACATCTACAGTCGGCGCACTACATCGAGACGATGGCCGCACCACCGTCGTGAAGCCTTATAGGCTGGGCCCCATGACCGCATTCTTCGAGGACCGTGACCCGAGCGTCCGTCCAGCCGATGACCTCTTCCGCCACGTCAACGGGTCGTGGCTGTCGGCAACGACGATCCCCGATGATCAGGCAAGCACCGGGTCGTTCCGGGTTCTGCGCGACAACTCCGAGGCCGCCGTCCGCGACATCCTTGCTGAATTGAGCTCGGGCAACGCTCACGAGTTGCGGCAGGCGGCCAGCGAGTCAACCGACCACGAGGTCGAGCTCTTGGCCGAGTTGTACCGTCGTTTTATGGACGCCGATGCGGTCGAGGATGCCGGCACCGGCCCCCTGGCCCCGATCTTGGCACGCATCGACCGCGTGACGACGACGTCCGAGTTCATGACATTGCTGGGCCAGCATTACCGCGAGTCTCTGGGTGCCCTGTTCTACCTCGCCGACGAGTCGGACCCCGCCGACCCCACGCGTTACGTGCCGTGGATGGGTCAGGCTGGGCTCGGCCTGCCCGACGAGGCCTATTACCGTGACGACGACAAGGCTGAAATTCGCGAGGCCTATCAGGGCCACATTGCCCGTATGCTCACCCTGGCCGGGCTGGATGACGCCGACGATCAGGCACGGATCATCCTGGATCTCGAGACCGAGATCGCGTCTCACCACTGGGATCAGGTCCGCTGCCGAGATATGAAGGCCGCGTTTAATCCCAAGTCTTTTGACGAGCTGTCGAAGGCTCATCCAGGTCTTCACCTGGACCTGTGGAGAGAGGGTGCGCGCATCCCGCAGCCCGTGCTGGCTACCATCATCGACAACCAGCCGTCGTTCTTCGACGAGGTCGAACCGATGCTGACCGATGAGCGCCTGGACCAATGGAAGTCGTGGGCTCGCTGGCATGCCATCTCGTCCTTAGCCCCGTACCTCACCTCGGCCTTCGTCGACGAGAACTTCGACTTTTACGGTCGTGTCCTCAACGGCACCCCTGCGCTCAAAGCGCGGTGGAAGCGTGGTGTCTTCTTCGTCGAGTCGACCATGGGTGAGGCGGTCGGCAAGCTGTACGTCGCCCAGCATTTCCCACCGGCAGCCAAGGAGCGGATGGACAACCTCGTCGCGAATCTGCTGGCGGCATACCGTCAGTCCATCTCGACGCTGACATGGATGGGCGAAGCGACCCGTGCCGAGGCTCTCGACAAGCTCTCGGCTTTCCGTCCGAAGATTGGGTACCCCACGCGCTGGCAGGACTTCTCAGGGTTCCAATTGCCCGACGGCAGTCTCGTCGATGCCGCCTTGGCCTGCAGTTCGTTTCAGCTCGATCACACCATCGAGAAACTCTCGGGACCCATGGACCCTGACGAGTGGCTGATGTTCCCCCAGACGGTCAATGCCTATTACCACCCATTGCGCAATGAGATCGTTTTCCCGGCGGCCATCCTGCAACCGCCATTCTTCGACGTCGAGGCTGACGACGCCGTCAACTATGGCGGGATCGGTTCGGTCATCGGCCACGAGATCGGTCATGGTTTCGACGATCAGGGCTCGACGTGTGATGGCAAGGGTCTGCTGCGTGACTGGTGGACGATCGACGATCGCGCGGCCTTCGAGGAGCGCACCAAGGGTCTCATCGCCCAGTACAACGAGCTGATCCCCACGCAACTCGGCCCCGACGGCCCACACGTCAACGGCGAGTTGACCATCGGAGAGAACATCGGGGACCTTGGCGGGGCTGGAATCGCCTTCAAAGCCCTCCAGATTTCCTTTGCGGGAGCCGAACCCGAACCGATTGAAGGCCTGCCGTGGCAGCAGCGGTTCTTCCTGTCTTACGCCCGGATCTGGCGGGAAAAGCAGCGCGACGAGTCCCTGCGCACACAGATTGCCACGGACCCGCACTCACCCACCGAGTTCCGCAGTAACCAGATCGTTCGCAACATCGACGCCTTCTATGACGCCTTCGACGTCACCGAAAACGACCCGATGTGGCTGGCCCCCGAGAAGCGAGTCACCATCTGGTGATGCTGGTGCCCCCCGCTAACCCGGGGGCATTTCTCATGCTCAGGTCGCATCGTCAGAGTCATTGTTCGCGCAGCAACTCGTAAGGCTTGTGAGACTTCACCGAAGCAATAGTGCGCGGCAAGCACCCCAGCGGCACGGCAGCAAGAAGGAGCAGAGGGAACCATGCTCCTTGTTCCAGCACATCGGCCAGCGGCACCGGGGACATCGCCACCGGACTCACCCCAGCAGCCGTCAACGCCATCGCTACACCACACAGCACCAGTCAAACAACTCAGAAAGTTTATGATTCGAACATGTACTCACATGGCCAAGCAAACCTGCATCCTCGATACACGACGTGATCTGGGCTAGAATCGGCGCAAAGAGCTCCGCCAGCCACAATCCTCATTCACGTATTCAGGAAAATCCTTATCTCCACTCTGAAAACTGAATGTCACCCATCCTATACAATATAGACCATTCATGATCATCAAATGCCAAGACCAGTGGCCGCATGAACATCTTGTAAAGAGCGATCCCATCGCTGATATCCAGCATCACCACAACTGATGCCACCAAGACACACCGCTCGATCCGAATCAACGCACCGCAAAACGTTGCGTTTCTCTTGGAAGATTCATGAATGAAAGGCCACCTACCAGCTCCAATACCCAGCATTCCTGAGTTCCGATGCAGCCTCGATACTGCACACCCCCTCCACGCCCTCTCCATTCTTCACGAGGCTCGTCGCTAGATACCGGCGAGGGCATTTGGTTCCATTAAGAATCTCCGCGACGCCTTTCCTTTTCGAGTCAGGCAGTTTCGAGAAGACATTAGCTGATTGCAACGCAACAGCTATAACACTAGAAGGACCCGAATAACGATCAAAGTGGGACAAATACCCATCAGAAACGCGCCACCACATCGACCTATCTATCTCTCCCTTATCGCCGAACAAGTCACTATGTGCGTAAGCAACCATAGCCCAATACGCATCATCCGATGGTTTCGTATAGTCTACATTATTCAAACGCCACGCCCGCAGGCATAAACCCTTATTCTTAAACCCCAATTGCTGCCTTACGATTGCCGCGGGAAGTAACCGAGATACATTGCTTCGAGTAATGCATCCCTCAGGAAGCCTTGTCTTCACCTCAAGGTCGTCACCGCCACCAACGTCGTCTCCTATAGTTTTCAAGGACGACGCCGCCATTAAGTCGGTGATATCACCGCTGGACCCTTCATCAGAGTTAGAACCCTTTACAGACCTCAATCCTTTCAAAAGGCCGTCTGTTGCCGCTCCGCTCGGAAATTTATACCCGTCAACAAGTCGCACGAATTCATACGTTGTGTATACGTTCCCAAATATCGCCTTCGGAGGCGAAGCAAGCCCATCACTAGAGCTCAAGCGCGTCAAAGCTTCCGCAGTTACTTCATCTCCACATCGCATAACACCACGAGAATGCTTTCCAATCGAAGCAAGAGCAGCCAAGGTCATAGAATCAGAATCCTTGCTATCTCTCCGAAGCAAGTTGCAATAATTATCGACAGTTTCCTGTTCCTTATTTGAAAGGTGCTCACCGTCAGAAACTAGCCCGAGGATATCAAGCAGAGTTTCAGGCCCCCTCCCCTCGGAGACGGGAGGCGTGCTCCCACACGATCCCTTTATGCCAAGGCTACGTGATCTCCAATCCAAATAGCGGCTCGAGCATCTCGCCTCGGCAAAATCACGATCCTCAAGAAGAGATTTGACCTCACCAACCAAAGGAGAATTTGAATCTGAACGTTCTACAGCTTCAAGCATGTTTAGCCCGGCACCAAGGCGGTCGGCAGCGGTTGGAATCAACTTAAGTTCTCGTATATCAGTTCGGTCAAAATACAGCTCTCTAGCGGCTCGACTAGCATCAATCTTATCGAAAAGTGATTTATCTTTCACAAGAAACCTGAAGTTTCTTCACGTCAAGCTTTGGCAAGGCATCAGCCCTACCCATCTTCATCATTGCATCGCGAATATAATATGTATCAATCGCGGTCTCATCTGACGCCGATCCAGCTAAGATTGGTTCATAAAGCAAATTATTTCTTGAACTCTCAATCTGCGAGGGCTCATCCTGATCCACCACCAGACCACCGTTATCCGGCGCTCCAGATGTACGAGAACAGCCAGCTGTGGCGGATAAAATAACGATTATTACTCCGACCGCCACAGCCCTAACGAGACTGTCTATTAGACTCATTAATCAGAATTCTAGGCGATGCTCACACACTGGCATTAACAGTGCGGATGTTACCGTACGCAAATGCCTTTGCTGTTGACGTAAAGCGGATAGAAATAGCAGTAATTCCGGCGCATACTCTGCCTGAAATATATGCACCCTTTTGCCCCCTGTTATTCTTAATCTTTGCACTAGCATCAGCACCATTAAAGCTAGCGCCCGCACCCTTCAAGCTTACATTGATTCCCGTCGCATGTGCATTAAAGTCATCCTCAATCCATTTTGGTTTCATTGTGCTAACCGCACTCGACTTGAAGTCATGACAACCCTTCCATCCTCCGAGATTAGAGGCCCAAATATTTGCCGTAAGGCGCGCTCCGTTATCAAACTTCGTCGATTGCGAGTCACTGTAGGCATTCGCTGGTGCTGCCGTCACCGACCCAACGAGACAAACCCCAGCCACGACAGCTGCAGCAAGCTTCCCGGTAGTTGCACTCATGATGATTCTCGAATCGTTGTACATACTTGACACAGCCTTGGTCAAGATGTTTATAGATTAACTGCCCAGAGGGTCACTCCTAGGACACTTCTCAGAGAACCACTTCAGACCAGTCACGCCTTGAATTGCGCCTCAGAATCAATGATGTAGCAGGATCCCGGCTACGCATTAGTGTCTCATCACGATGAGAAACGAGGAGAGAAGTGAGCTCTTAGATGCACACCTCCACGTCTGCTGGACCAGATATCCAAGATCCTCTGGCTTCCTCACTACTGAAGTCTGTCATCGAGATGGCGATCAGACTGCTTACTCGCTGAAGCCCTTTCGCTGTCAAGAGTCGCTTGACAATAGAAAATTCCCCCGCTATGAGTTGTCGTCAATCTATGCTTTGTGGCCAGTACTGGGCCGTTCCTCTCCGATAAGCACACCGCCCAGTAACCGTCGGTGACGGCACTCCAACTCTCCTCCCGTGCATGACGAGCCATCATCTTCGTCGAATCTCCAGCAGGTGGGGCCGACAAAAAGACGGACGCAGCTCGGCACTTCTCGCCAACCTTCAAGCAGCGGATTAAGGAACCGGCCTTCAACTTCATCGACACTTGCGGGAATCCACTAACCAACTCGATTGGTGCAGATGAGCGACGAAGTCCGCACGGAAAGCTTGACGAAACTTCCAAGCCTTCGCTCCCGGATCGGAGCACGGACTCACGGCGCGACCTCGCGAGCCTATAGGTGGGCCCCGATAACTTCATCGGCGCCATTCAGGGTGTCATCTCATTCATCGTCATGGTCACTGCTCGCGCAACAACTCGTAGGGCTCGTGAGATCTCACCGAGACCACGGTGCGCGGCAGGCATCCCAACGGGACCGCGGCAAGAAACACCAAGGGGAACCATGCTCCCTGCTCCAGCACATCGGGCAACGGCACCAAGGTCATCGCCACCGGCCCCAGGTAACACCTGCGGCCGTCAATGTAATCGCTGCACCACACAACACCAGTCCAACAACAACGATTCCCAGCGCCATCACCACACCAATGAGAAAAGCCTCCATTTCAAGGCAACCGAGAATCCACTCCCCCAGAACGGCCGAAAGCCTTGAAAACGGCAATCTGAGAACCACGCTGGCGAGAGATCGTCGAACCAACACTCACGCCAAGCACCAACGCCGCCAAGCGGATGACGACGATGAGGACTGTCTGCATCCGCTGGGCATGAGAGGTCATCTGATCGGCGTATCCGACCACATCGGCCTGGCTGGTTGCAGAGAACCCTGCCTGGCTCAACTGCCGATGGACATCCGCGACGTGGGCACGTGAATCTGCCTCGACGTAGGCCCTTGTAACGCCCTGCCTGTCAAAGGTTTGAGGGGACATCCCTGCGTTGGCGGCCTCCCAATTCTTGGCGTCTTCAACATTGACGTAGACCGTGTCAGGACCGTCATTGTTCGGACGGCTGGTGTCGTAAAGGCCGACGACCTTGAGCTTCGTCGGGACGGCCTCGGCTTCAGATGCTTTCGTCTTGCGCTGATAGGAGACGTTGATCGTCTCCCCCAACAAGTCTTTAAGGTCATGGCCGTTCACGGCATCCGGAACGATGACCTCCCCGGACCGCAACGGCCTAGTGTGACCGTCAAAGGACACGGTGGCGGGCGGAATGTCGGGGATCTGTGCCGTGGCCCACACGATCTGCGGAAGGCCATTGTCGCCATCGGAGAGCAGCCCCGCCTGCGACCACTCGTAGACCTCGGCCACATGGTTCATACCCATCATTTGCTGACGAGCTGCGGCGTCAATCGGGCCGTCGACGACCACGTAGTTGAGCCTCTTGCCGACATCGGCAGTGTCGATCTGGTCACGAACGTGGCCTGCGACGATAGTGTTCATTGCCAGGGCGCATCCCCCCAACAGAGCCAGTATGACGATGAACCAGCGCTGTCGAGGCAGACTGGAGCGTCGTAAAGACATCCGAGTGGCGCGATGCTGACATGCTCATCGTGTCGCCTCCACCTCGACGCTCAGGTGTGGGAAGTCAATCGGTTGATGTGAGGCCATGACGATCGTTCCTCCGTCGTCCAGATATTCTTGAAGTAGCTTTTCCACGGCCGACCGGTTGTCGTCGTCAAGAGATGCTGTCGGCTCATCGGCCAGCAGCACTGCGGGCTTGGACGCCAACGCCCGAACCACAGCCACGCGCTGCTGCTGCCCGCCGGACAAAGTGCTGGCCTGCTGATCGACCAGGTCTGCCATGCCGCAGGACATGAGTAGCTGGTTCGCCTCCTCGGAATCGGCACAGAGTGCAGCATTCTCGAAAACCGTCAGGTACGGCGTGAGGAAAGGGTATTGGAACGCGTAGGCCACCAAACCAGCCCGTCGAGCGTCGATGGGATCCAGGTCATCACCATCATGAGCGACGGTGATGTGCCCGCTGGAAACGGGTAGTAGGCCGCCAATCATCGCCATCATGGTCGATTTTCCCTGACCGGATGCTCCCTTGATGAGACATGCCTGACCTGCGTCAACAGTCGCATCGGCGCAATGAATCGTGCACC
>ERZ501055.165-NODE-165-length-17585-cov-9.679521_pt1 | contig 17585 bp, 12 predicted proteins | sample MGYA00510860_ERZ501055 | MGnify/ENA primary metagenome ERZ501055 (study PRJEB25958, sample SAMN03398538) | human skin metagenome | study: EMG produced TPA metagenomics assembly of the Human Skin Microbiome Metagenome (human skin metagenome) data set. | reverse complement strand
TCGCGCTCGCGCATCGCGTCGTCAATGTCGCGGCCCTCCTCGAGCGCTGCGACGAGCGCCTTCTCGTCAGCGTCCTGCTCGAGCTGCTCGCGCTCCTGCTCCTCGCGCACCTGCTGCGCGCGGCGCATGCGCTCATGCCGGGCGACGGCATCGGCCTCGTCCTGCTGCGCGGACTCCTGCTCGCGCTGCTGCTGGTGCTGCGCAATGTGCGCCTTGTTCAGCGCCTCGTAGTGCGCGAGCCGCGCCTGGGTATGCTCGACATCGATCTTGTGCACGAGATGGAAGGCTGCGTCAGTCGCGCACACGTACTAATGTCCTCAAACTCCTCGAGATAGTCGTTGTAGGCGCGCAGCGTAGGAAAGTCCTCGGGCTGGCGGTGAAAGAGCCGCGCGACACGCTGCCGGATATGCACCTCCTCCTCGACTTGCAGGTCCTCAAAGATCTGCGCACTGAACTGCTGCTTGCGCACGATCTGGCCACACACCGGGCACGCCGCAGGCCCCAGCGAAAAGAGGCGGTCGATGCACGACTCACACATCTTGTGGTAGCACGGACTCACGAGCAGACGCAGACGCGGCGAGAGGTACCTATCCGTCTTGCAGATCGGGCACTGGTCGTCCGAGGACTGCGTTAGTCTCACACACGTACAGCATACTCGGTGATCCGCCCACTCCGATCGCGCACCTGCGCCTGGCCGACGCGGCCCAGCGACGTCGTCGGCACCTGCGCCCGGGGCTTGGCCACCATGGGAAAAAAAAGCCAGGTTGCCCTTCCACCACGCATGGGACTCGAGTCGCTGACCGAATCCGCCCAGCCACGCGCCACGCGACCGGCCAAGAAGCGCGCGGCCCCCACGTACACGCGGCCCAGCCGCCAGAAGCAGACGGTCGTGTTCGACGAGGACGCGCGCCGCGAGTACCTCACAGGCTTCAGCAAGCGCAAAACGCAGCGCCGACAGGCTGCGCATGCACACGTCCAGCACCTCATCCGCGACGAAATTCGGCAGGCGCGACTCGCCGCCGCAGAGGCACGCAAGCGGCAGGCGGCCGAGAATGTGCGCGCGGAACAGCTCGCGTATGGCGCGGCGGACGATCGTGCGCCGCAGGACGACGACGACGACGACCAGGAGGAGATGGAGCGCGACTTTGAGTCAGACGAGCACCGCGCACACGTCACCGTGCAGACGCTCGAGCTCGACGAGGACGCGCCGCGCCCAGCGCCTCGCGCCGCTCCCACACCGCCGCCGCCGCCGCGCAAAACGACGGCGCCCCCAACCGTCGCGGCGCCCTCCGGCTCCCTCACGGGCATTCTCGAGCCGGACGTCGCACACGCAGCCATGTCCGATCACGTCTTTCCTACAGTCGCCGCCCGCACAGAGCGCGAGCGGCCCACTACATACACGTCCAAGGCCGAGCGCATGCAGGAGCGGCAGCGGCAGCGCGCCCGGCACCATGCTCAGGCCGAGAAGCGCCGCGCGCAACAACGCGCTCAGCACACTTCGAAAAAGACCAAAACGACCAAGCCCAGGCGGTCATAGCTGCGTCGCCATGCGTGCAGAGATGGTATCATAGCGCCACGAACACTGACGTGCTAGCCCATGGCAAATGCTTGCGTGATCAATTTTTTTTGCCACCTCCGCATGCATTTTTTTTTTTTTTACGCGCACCTGGCTTTTCTCCTACATCACCATCATGGTCACAGACACGACGCTCTCCTACCTCTCCAACGCGCTCGGCAGCAGCGCCTTGGTCCTGATCATTGCCTATCATGTACGTATGCCGCCCCTCACACCTAGATTCTCGCCGTCTCGACGAAGCGCCAAGTTGACTCGCTCTCGGATGCAAGCGTGCAGGCCCAAAAGAGCCCGGCCACCGCGCACTAAGCCCCTGTATCATACGCCTGTGCTCAACTCACAGGCTCCCTCCCTGCATCGCTCACGACCCCCTGCCCCCCGACTACTGTAGATGCATCGTATATATTCAACTAGATCGGTGATCCCCAGGCTGAGTAAAGATGGGAAAGGGGATTTATGCCCTTGTGGGGACAGCGGCCGTGCGGCGGCGGCGGCGGAGCGATCCGCGACGGTCAACATGAGCGGTCGCTTCGTCCGCTCGTCCAAGTACAGGCATGTCTACGGGAATCCTGCCAAGAAGGAAGTGTCGTACGATAACGTCAAAGTGTCCAACAACGTACGTGAGCGATACTGACGAGTAGGCATGGGACACGAATCTCTTATCCGCGAGCGGCGAGTACCTCTCGCTGAACTGGAACGTCTCGGGTGGCGGTGCCTTTGCGTTGATCCCACTCGCGCAGCCCGGCAAGCTCCCTGATGTGTACCCGCTGTGTCGCGGCCACACGTCAGCCGTGCTCGACACGGCATTTAGTCCGTTTGATGACCGGGTCGTGGTGAGTGGCGGCGACGACGCGCATGTGAGTGTGTGGAACGTGGCGCCAGAAGACATCCGCGGCTGTCTCGAGGCGGCCAAGGTGTCCGGCTCGATGGACGACATCAAGCCACGCGCCACATTCCTCGGCGGCAAGCGCCGCGTCGGCCACGTCGAGTTCCACCCGACCGCCGCGCATGTCGTAGCGGCCGCGACGGGCGATCATGCCATCAAGCTGTTTGACATCGAGAAGCAGGCGCCGCGAGTCGAGCTACACGGCTTCGGCGACGCCATCCAGTCGATGGCTTTCGACCAGACCGGCAGCACGATCGTAGCGACGTGCCGTGATCGCAAACTGCGCATGTTCGATGTGCGTGCGCCGGACGCTGTGCAGGTGACCGACGGGCATGGCGGCATCAAAGGCGCGCGTGCGATCTGGTGTGGCGACAAGCCGCGGATCATCACGACGGGCTTCAGCAAAATGTCCGAGCGCCAAATGTTTCTGTGGGACGTGACGCAGCTGACCAAGCCGATCAAAACCGTGTCGCTGGACAGCAGCAATGGCATCATCATGCCGTTCTGGAGTGACAACAACATCGTGTTCCTCGCCGGCAAGGGCGATGGCAATATCCGGTACTATGAACTAGAGTCAGACGAGCTGCACTACCTGGCCGAGTACAAGTCGATCGAGCCACAGAGCGGCATGGCCTTCCTCCCCCGCCGTGCTCTCAACGTCGACGACAACGAGATTGCGCGTGCGTACAAAGTGTCGCCACCCACGATTCATCCCGTGTCATTCTACGTGCCTCGAAAGTCGGAGGCCTTCCAAGCGGACATCTTTCCTCCCGCGCGCTCGGCAGAGCCGAGTCTGACGGCGGACGAGTTCTTTGTGGACAAAAAGACGCTGACGCCCCACCTGTACCACTTTGAGACGCGCACCATCATCAAGGGAGAGTCAGCCACTCCGCTGTCGACGCATGCCAAGGAAGCGTCACAGGAGGCGCCACAGGAGGCGACCAAGGAAGCGCCCAGGGATGCGCCCAAGGAATCGCCCAAGGAATCGCCCAAGGAATCGCCCAAGGAGGCGCCGCAGGAGGCGAAAGACACCTCCACAGAGGCCGCCCAAGCGTCGAACGGGGCGCCGACTGACCCACCCACGGATGCCTCCCACGAGGCGCCCGACGAGGCTCCCAAGGACGATCCAAAGACAAGCGCACCAGAGACGTCCAAGGAAGATCCGAAAGAGAGCCCCTCAGATGCCCCTCATGAGGCGCGCAACGAGGCTCCTAAGAAGGTCGCAGAGACGACCGCTCCGGAGGCGCCAGCGGCCCCGACGCCCGTGCCTGCAGCGTCGGCCCACGAAACCCAAGATTCTCTCCCTGCCGCCCCTCAGGCGGCCAAGGGCGCTCCGACCACCGAGTCGTCTCCATCGGGCATCGAGGCCGAGGACATCGCCTCCCTTCGCAGCCAGGTGCAGGACCTCCTGGCGCAGGTCGCTGAGCGCGATACGCACATCCGCGAGCTCGAGATGGAAAACATCAAGCTGCGTGCGAATCAGCAGCGTGTTCGCGACGTGCTCCTGACCTCGACATAGCATGCACGTGATAGGGCCGCGTCAGCGGTGCCACGCCTCTCCACGCCCCTTATATGCAGGTACTTCGGGGGGCGTATCGCCACCTGCTTCGGGCGGCGCTCCCGGCTGTGCGGCATTCGCGCACGGCAGCTCGTAGTGTGAGGCAATTGCTGCGCGCAGATGCGGAGCAGGCGATGCATGTGCCTGCAGCGGCATGGCAGCCGTACGCGGAGCGCACGATGGCGCTCTTCGTCCTGACTTCGTTGAGTCGGCGGCCCGTGCATGGTCCCGAGGCCCGGGGTTCTAGCGTGTGGCGCCCATCAAGTACGTCACGAGCCGCTACGCTCGCCAGACGCACGCTGTACCACCTCGTTTCTCTTGCGTATCATCATGTGTCGCCACATACCCTCATGCAGCCTCGACGCGGTGGTGGATCGAGTGCAGATACCATGCCCAAGGCGCCCTCGGTCCTGCAGGATAAGGAGGCAGATGTGCCGGATATCGCGCCCGTCTACCCGCATGTGCTGCGTGTCCCGCCCAAGCCTGTGCGTGGCCCGCTGCATCACCGCCCGTCGTATTGGGACGGTCAGCGGCCCGAGAAGCACATGCGGGATGCCTCTACGACGACGAGCGAGCTGCAAGAGCGTCTGACCCAGCTCGGCCAAGAGTGGGAGCACCTCTCACAGTCCCTCGGCGCGGAGCACAAGCACGCTCAGGCTGTGCGGCACAAGTACATTCACCTACGAGGCACGCTCAAAACGATGCGGCGCGCCGCGGAGCAGCAGCGCGAGCAAGATACCCTACGACAGTGCCCGGTAGACATGCTGCACGATGTCGTAAGTGCGGCAGCGGACAGCGAGACACTCTGGCTCGGCACGCCGCGGTGGACTCGATGGCGGCGTGGCGAGTTTTTGCCGCCTTAGTGAGCTCCGTACACTTGCTGCGCCACGTCGGCCCACCGGCTGCCGGGCAGGGCAAGTGCGCGGCCGTACTCTACCTCCATGGGATGCAGTCGTCGTCCGACGAGGATGAGCGAGTGCAACGGCTCGCCCCAATAGTCGAGGGCGCGCTGCACGAAGCGTGCCTCGCGGCGTGCCTCCATGTCTTTTTCGCTCGCCATCGGGTTCTCTTCCTCGTACTGCGCGTCGTCTTTTTCATACTGCGCCTGCTGCGCCGCATCGGGCTCCGTGCACTGCAAAAGCTCGGCGAGTGTGCCGGCCACGATTTTTTCGCCGCGACGATGCGGCGCGTCGTCGGCGCCCATGCGGCACAGCGCGATGGCCAGGGTCTTGTCAGGATCGAGGTAGTCAACGCGGTGCGTCTGCGCGGCAGCGAGTAGCTGCGAGATCAGCTGGGGGATCAGCATGTACCGCGGCGGCTGGTATCGGAGCACGCCGCGACTCATGTCCTCGATGCTCTGCTCGCGCACTTTGATGTCACTCAGACACAGCGTGTGCAGCCCAATGTGGCTGTTCTCGCCGATGCGGAAGAGCCAGCTGTCGGGCTTCCAGTCCTCGGTCCAGAACGGGATACTTACGGTCTGCCCGAAATTGTAGCCTGCGAGGCCGCTAGAGCCGAGCGCCGTAGTGATACTGGCATTGTGGATGATGCGCACAGGCACAGGCGTCCGGAATGTACGAGCGCGGATAATGAGGTCCGAGTGCGTCGTAGCGGACAGGGGATCGCCCACGACGAGAAAGGCGACGTGGCCGGTCGAGGCGGCCGTGAGAATGTCGTCCGCCTCCAGCTCGACCGTCTCGCGGTGAGCGAGCGTAATGGGGCGGCCATACAGGGCTTCCATCCGCGCTACGGCATCGTCGACGTGTAGGATGCTCGTGTAGCTCTCGAGGTATACCTTGCTGCAGGACCGCACGGCCTCGAGACCCTTGAGCGTGATGTCGCGCTCGTCGGCGAGGCCTAACCCAATCAAATACAGCACCATGGGTGGGAGGGCAAACCGCAGGGGTGTGGAGGAATCGGCCCATTTTGGTCCTCGCCACCTGGGCATGGCCACGACGTTACGGCACCGTCTCGAGCGGGATGGCGTGCCGCGTGGCGTGAACCTGACGGAGAGCTTTTGCCTGTACGGCACGCCGCTACCGTCGCTCACGAAAAAGGACAGGAACGAGTACAAGCCGCTGTGGGAGCAAGAAGTGTATGATGAGAAAGGCCGGCGTCGGTTCCACGGCGCGTTCACAGGCGGATGGTCCGCGGGCTACTTCAATACGGTCGGGAGCAAGGAAGGATGGACGCCGTCGTCCTTTCGATCTTCACGCACATCGCGTGCGAGCGCCACGGCATCGCGTCCCGAAGACTTTATGGATGCCGAAGACCTGGCCGAGTACGGGATACAGACGCGCGACGCGTACGCGAGCACGCACGAGGAGCCTGCTGACCCGTTCATGCGCATGGCCGTGCCTGAGGCGTCTGTCTCGCGCATGGGACAGTCGCTCCTGCAGCGCATGGGCTGGAAACCGGGCCAGGGGATCGGGCCGCTCGTGACGTACGACCAGCGCCAGTACCTCGATCGCCTGTTGGCACGGCTGCACTTAGCGCCACGTGGCACACTGGACGACGATGACGAGGCGCGGCGGCACAAGTTTCCGCCACCGGATACCCAGCCGCTCCGGCCGCCTGCTCCTGCGCGGGCGAATGCGCTGCAGGCGGCCCTGGATCGGTACCATGCGCCGGCGATCGGCGCCGCGGGTCTTGACTCGGACGAGGAAGACCATGTCTATGGCGAGGCACCGCCAACGGTGCTGGGCGACGTGCCGCCCCCCGCGGCCGCGCGCACGTCCGCCGCACCGCACGAGGGGCGTGCGACTTGGTCAGATGGGCGCCCCTTGCCACCGGGCTTTGTCCTGGCGCCGCCCCTGTCTGGGCCTGCGGCGGCTGTGGCGTGGCCGCAGGTGGATGTGCCGCCTGACTGGACGCCCGATCCGCGGCGTGTATGGACGGCGGACGAGCCCCAGGACGCAAAAGGTCCACTGGGTGCAGAGGATCGGCGTGCGATGCTGGGCGAGGCACAGCACCCGGGTCCTCCGCCGGCTCTGTCCGCGTACTTGCCGGGGCGCGCGCGTCTTGTCGTGCATGCGTTGGACCGCGCCACGGCGCAACGGGCGTTGGCCGCATTTCGGCCCACAAGCGCTGACCGCGCCAAGGACGAGCGGTACCGCGCGTACGTGTGCTCGTTCCTGGACGGACCTGCGTACGTGCCGCCGAACGTGCCGCGAGGTGCGCAGCAAGACGAAGTCGACGAGTTCTTCCAGAGTGCTTGTCGGCACCGGCCGGTGCACGGCGACATGGCTCATCGCTTCACGACTGGCTCGTCACTTGATTCGACGCTGACGGAGGCGCCGGCCGTCCCTGATGCGGTGCAGTATGCGCGGCGGGGCGAGTTTGGGCCGCATACGCGCCATGTCGAGCGCTTTGATCCGCCGCAGCTCCTGTGTAAGCGACATGGCGTGCCATACCCGCATCCCGAGAAGGACGGCGAGGAGATACCCGAAGAGCTGGCCTCGCCGTCGCCGCCCTCCTCGCCCGTTGAGTTGCCGGAGGCGGAGGTCGAGCCGATCCCTCCACGCCCGCCCAAGGATCTGTTCCAGGCCGTATTTGGCGATGAGGAGGAAGAGGACGATCCTGCACCCGTCACAACGACGATGCCGACGGCGCCTCACACGAAACGCCCGCAAAAGAAGCGCCAGCGCCGCATGGGGCCCCTGACGTTTCGTATGGACGACGACGACGACGACCCATAGGCCTGCCATAGACACATCTCCACACACCACCATGGGGGACGACAGCCGTGCGTGGCTCGCCATGCAGGGCAAGGCGCCGCAGGGCCCGGCCGGTCCGTCGCGCGAGGCGATGGAGAGTGCGACGATGCGCCTCGGTCCATCGCACGCACGCCGGTCGCATGCACCCCAGAGCGGTGATCTGGCATACGAGGCGTTTCAACAAGCGAACGCGGATCCAGCGCAGCTCGAGCGCGCATGGCAGCACCACCAGCAGACCACGCGGGACGTGGATACGCGCGCGAGTGCTTCGTTCTTGGAAGCGCTCGCGGCGGCGGAGAAGGAGGAGCACGCCACCGCTCAGCCAGCCATGCCGCTCATGGCCGCACTAGACGACGAGTGGCGGCCGCCGTCTCCCTCCCAGGGCGCACGTATGACGCGCGAGCAGTATCGCATGCACGTGGAATTGGCGCGCGCACAAGCTGGGCTGTGTGACGACCAGCCGTTCCGCCGCGCCGAGCTCGTGGAGCCGCCGCCGGACGATGCGGCGCTCGAAGAGGGTGTCTATGCACGCACGCCGGAAGCGGCGCTGGAGAGCGTGTGGGATGCACAGCGTGCGCGAGCAACACGCGTCGCGCACTTTCGCGAGACGACAGCTGGATCTGTGCCTACATCTACCTACACCCAGGTACGGGGCCAGGCCATCGTGGACCGGTTGCGTGGATGGCTCGTTCGGGCGGGATACACGGACGACGTGTACGGTCTGCCGCCGCTGACCGCGCAGATGTTTGGCGAGGCGACGATGGCCGGCGACGATGCCGAGACGGAGGCGCGGCGCGCCACGGCGATCCGGCGTCTGGATGCGCTCTGTCGGCACCTGTCGACGAGCGACACGAAGGATGCCTCGCAGATGGAGGCATGGCTCGAGGCGCACTCAGAGAATAGACGTTAGCTAGGCGAGGGCCTGCGTCGCCATACGCAGCGCACCTTCGCGAGTGTGATTGCCACCGATAAAGCCGGACTGGTGCACAAACACGCACTGCGGGATCCCACTGAGCTCGCTGAGCTGCTCGTCACGGATGCCTCGCCATGCCTCGGGCAGAGCGCGGCGGCTCTCGAAGCTCTCGGGATTCACAGGCACGGCCTGCACGCGCCACTTGTTCGCTTCGTCGGGGTACACGACATACAGGGGCTTTTCGGTGATGCCGAGCTCTTCTTCCAGCTCAAAGATATGGCTCTTCCACACGACGGCGCGCTCAAACAGCACGATGCGGCCGGCCGGATCAGCTCCCTCAAACGACGTGCGCGCGCGCAGCGCGTCCACGACGAGCTGGCGGGCCGGCAGCCACGACTCGACGGCGTCGTCTACGCGCTCGAAGAACTCGGTCCCCGCAAGCTTCGACGCGCGGCGGAAGCGCGCAAGGAGATCCGCGTCGTCCCAGGTCTCGTTCCAGCGTGGATTCATGAAGCTGATCCGCGACGACAAATCCGTGCGGGAGCGGTAGGCGGGTGGGTCGCTGATGCCGGGGTACAGCGGGATACCGTTGTCGTGGCCATCAATAGCCTCAACAAAGTCGTCGTACATCTTGCGGTACAGTGTCGGGATGCGCTCGTCGCTGTCGGCGCACTGCATGTGTGCCGCCAGAATGTCCTTGCCAAAGTGCTTCCACACGAGACCCGCGCTGCTCAGCTTCGTCTTGTGCTCGGCGTCAAACGTCTCGAAGAAGCCGCGCTGGTGGTGGTCGTAGCGGTGCGCAGACGGGCGGTACTCTGCGCCGACATCGACTACGACGGTGCCCTTCGCGATTTCGGCTGGGTCGCGCGTCCGGACCAGCTCGGCATCAGCGAGGGCCGGCAGCTTTGTGAGCAAATGAACGGCGAGCGCCTCGTCGGCATGGAACGTGCCTGAGTGCGTCACAATGACCGGGCGCTCACGACCCTCCAGCTTGATGCGCTTCGCGTCGCTCATACGGCGCCAAATCCAGCGGAAAATGATCGAGGTGGCTCGAAGCTGGCGTCATCCACACGCTTCGACGGGGTTCGAGACGGCCTCCACATCCAGTCTGCGGGTCTCGTCCGTCGGTGTCGTGCGCCACGATTTCTGCCTTTGTTCCTCCATGAGCGACGACACACATTTCCGCCCCATTGGCGAGCAAGTGCACGATGCCACGCAGGAGGCGCGCCCTGTGCATGAGATCGAGTCTCTGTGCATGGAGTGCCACAAGCAGGGCATCACGCGACTTTTGCCGACGTACATTCCGTACTTTCGCGAGGTGATTGTGATGAGCTTTTCGTGCCCGCATTGTGGCAACCGGAACAGCGAGGTGCAGATGGCGGGAGAGATCCAGCCGAAGGGCTGCATCTACACGGTGCATGTGACGACCAAGCAGGACATGAACCGACAGATTGTGAAGAGCGAGTTTTGCTCGGTCAGCATCCCTGAGCTCCAGCTGCAGATTCCTGCACGCCGCGGCCAGATCACGACGATCGAGGGCATCCTGCAAGACACGGTGCGTGATCTCGAGATGGGCCAGCCGGTGCGCAAGCACATGCAGCCGGACGTGTACGAGAAGATTGAGGCGCTCTGTGAGCGCATCCGCGGCCTTCTCGGCGAGGAGACCGACGCGAGCCATCCCGTCCAGCCCTTCAAGGTCATGCTGGATGATCCATCGGGCAACAGCTTTGTCGAGTACACGGGCTCGATCGAGAGCAGCGGAGGCGCCGATGCGAAATGGAGCAAGCGTGACTATCCGCGCACCAAGGAGCAGAACGTGGCGCTGGGCCTGATGGGTGACGCTGCTGCCGAGAATGGCGGCGGCTTTAGCAAAGACGAGGGCGAGACGGAGTTTGAGAACGAGGAGATTTACTCGTTCCCAGGCACCTGCTCCAGCTGCAACGCGCCTGTGTCGACCAACATGAAGAAGGTCAACATCCCGTACTTTAAAGACATCCTGATCATGTCGACGTCGTGTGATCACTGCGGCTACCGCGACAACGAAGTCAAGTCTGGCTCGGCGATCAGTGAGCGCGGCCGGAAGCTCACGCTGCATGTGCAGGACAGCGAAGACCTCTCGCGGGATATTCTCAAGTCGGAGAGTGCCGGTCTCTCGATCCCCGAGATCGACCTGTACCTCGCGCCCGGCACGCTGGGTGGCCGCTTCACGACGCTCGAGGGTCTGCTGCAGAACGTGTACGATGAGCTGTATGAAAAAGTGCTGATGCGCGGCGACTCGGCGGCGAAAGACGACGTCAACAAGTTCGAGAGCTTCCTGGGCAAGCTCAAGCGCGCGATTAGTGCCGAGGCATGTCCGTACACCGTCATCCTCGACGACCCACTCGCCAACAGCTACATCCAGAACCCGTACGCACCGGACCCCGATGAGCAGCTCGAGTCAGAAACGTACGAGCGGTCGTGGGAGCAGAACGAGGTGCTCGGCCTCAACGACATGAAAATCGAGAACTACGAGGAGGCTACGCCCGCATCCAAGAAGCCTCGCACGGACGAGCATCCCAGCACGTAGCCCCAATGTATCATAGCTTGTCTTTTTCCTCCACCCATGGCGTCCGAGTCGTATCTGGTCCAGCTGCTGAGCGACTCGAACCTGCCGACAGGCGGCTTCATTGCCTCGGGCGGCCTCGAATCGTACCACGCACACGGGTTCCTACCGCCTCACGACACCGTGTCGACGACGCTGTCGTTCGTGGAGCACACGCTCGCGAACTATGCGGCGAGTGTCTTGCCCTACATGTGCGCTGCGTACCGTCTCTCCCGCTCGTACATCGAGGGCCACGACGACGCACTCGATGCGCTGTGCCGCCTCGACTGGCACCATCATACCCTGCTGCTGAACCACGTATCGCGCCGCGCATCATTGATCCAGGGAATCGCACTGCTGACGCTGTACGTGCGGTCGTTTTCCTCGGCCCTGCAGGATGACTCGGCGCGCGCCGATGCCCTGGTTGAGGAGCTCCGGCGGCGTATCCGGCGTGGCGGCGCACGGCTAGCAGGCGGCGCCCTCGCGCTCCCATCCGACGAGCTTGCGGGCCATCTCGCCGTGTGCACAGGCGTCTTCTCGTGCTGTGTAGGCCTGTCGTTCGAGCGCATGATCCATCACCACGTGTTCTTGCAGGCACGCAACCTCATGTCCTGCTCGATCCGACTCAATACGATCGGGCCGTACCTCGCGCACCGTCTGTTGGCATCAGATCTGCGTCCGCTTGTCGAGCGCATCGCCGCGAGCGTCCCGTATGAGGCGGGCGACAAGCTGATCGCCGAAAACGGCGATGACGACGATGAGGACCTCGACTTGGTCTGCACGACATGGCCGCTGGGCGAGATTATCCAAGCACGTCATGATCAATTGCATTCGCGTCTATTCAACAGCTAGCCTGCGCCGGCCAAACAGCGTCGCGAGCCTCGCTCGCAGGCCGTGGACGCGGCGGAAAATGAGGACGGTGCACACAACGAGTGCGATCATGCACCCGACCGACGTCACCTTGAAGACGGAGCGGTAGCAGTCCTCACCAAGCTTGCAGCGGTGGCTGTGTGTGCCGCTTTTCGGCACATGCGCATCGTACACACTGGCACATGTCAGTCACTCTTGGTACGCACCTTCCAAACATAATATTGTACACATTGCCGACAATGACCGGCGCAAAACTCATCCATCCCCAGTTCTGACTGAAGGAACTCATACCAAACCATTCAAATACAAGCACAGGGCCCAGACCGAACAGGAAGCCGTACATGAGACCCGTGATGCCTGACACAAAGAGCAAGCGATGCACCGTCGTGATCACATTCGGCCACGCCGCCAGGCCCTGCGACACAATGGCCAGAAGCACGATCGGCAGGAGCAAAAAGGTGCGGTGCGACGACTTTCGTGTCATGTGCACGAGAACGTCGGACGTGAACCCAATGAGGATGCGCCCCGTAGCATTGCCCACACTGAGACACGACACTTGGAGCGCCTGCACTTTTTGCATCGCCATTTTCCGGCCCTTCTTCTTGAGCAGCTCGATTGTGACGCCGGTCATGGCCGCGAGCTGCGTCGATTCGAGCGGGTTCTTGTGCTGCTTCTCGGCATAGTCCCAAAGCGCGCGTGTCATGATGCCGACGTTGTTGATCAGCAGCAGGCCAGAGCCGCTCAGCAGCCCAATGACGATGAACAGGAGCAAAAAGTCCGTGTTACGGAGAAGGGCGAGGCCCGTAATGTTCAGCGGCGCCTCGTCGACCTCGTCATTCCCAACCGCGTCCTCTTGCTGCGCCTCTGGCACATGATACTCCGACTCGTGCACGTCCTGGATCCATGCAATGACTCGCGCGCTTGTCTCGGACGTCGAGCGGCGCATCTCCCGCTGTGACGTCACAGGGCGCGTCTCCTCCTCAGCAATCGGGTGCTCGGGCAGGTACACGGGCTGCGGCGGCACCGTCTTGATCAGCGCCATACCTGTGACGAAGCAGGTAAAACTACCGAGAGCCAGCAGGTCGAGGTACCCCGTCACATTATCGGTAAAGAAGGCGTGCGACAGCGTCGAATACACAAACGCACTCAGGCCGAACGCGGAAAGCACAAGCGCCATTGCCGACGCACGCTGCTGCTCGTTCCAGCTGCGCGCCTGCACGTTGATGGCGGCGTTGTTGCCGGCTGAATTGCCAAGTCCTGTGAGCAGGCAGAAGAGCGCCAGGACCACGACAGGGACATTCGTCCAGCCGTACTTGTACGCACGCGACAGCATGCCATAGCCTATCAGCACAAGAAACGCGCCACTGGTGATCGCACCGTACGGCCCCGAGCGGTCGATCCACCGGCCCCATATCGGGCCCGACATATACATGCCCAGATTGCCTGCCAGGCCCAGCACGTTCAGTTGCGTGCTCGACAAGTGCAGCGCATCCTGGAGCTGCGGCGCATACGTGCTAAACACGTACGTGCTGCCCGCTGACAGGGCAATTAGGACAGAACCCAGCAGCGACACTACCCGCCGTCGGTCCGACATGGTTCGCAGCTCCACACACCTGAACCAGCTCCGCGGTCCCAGCCCCTGTTGTGGTCACGTGGCTTGAATCTTGCCTCTGTCCCTGGACCATGCCGCCTGCCTCGCTGGCCGTGCTGAGATGTCTTGGCATCGGCGTGCGCGGCCGCGTCCGCTCCGAGTTCCAGCCGGACCCATGGTGGAAGAGGTATGCCTACACATCCATCGTGGCCGTCTGTGTCCTGTGGACATGCGCCATGTACCTGTGGCGCGTGTGCTACCCTATGATCGTGCAAAAGCCACGAGCCCTTGGCTCGCGAGCCGAGGGGATCGGCCTCCTTGTTGGTTTCCTCGTCATATGGTGCATCTTTTTATGGTGCTTCACTACCGTCGTGCTCTCGCACCCCGGATACGTGCATGACCTCACAAAGGACGTACCGACACCGCCCCCACAGTTCGCGTCGTCCGCGCCCATCGACATTGAGCGCGCGCCTCCCGCCCACAGCGACGAGCCTGTGCACAGCGTACAAAATACCCAGCTCTTCTCGCCACCCGAGGAACGTGAGCGGCGCTGGCGCGACTTGGAAGCCGGTCTCGACATGTCACCCATCGATGGAGGTGCGCATTCCCAAGGCAAAGATACCTCATCGTCCGTACCGCTATCGACGATGCCGCCATCCACCGGACCAAGCTCATTGGGAGAGGACGAACCGTTCAGCACCCCAGCTGAGGAAGTGCCACCGCCACCACCTCTCCCGGCGCACACTCCCTTCGGCACACCACCAACGGCTCACGACGCGGCAACTGTGGAACTCGCTCCGCCCATCGACCCACGTCTGCCCAAGCCGTATCGTTTACCATCAGACATGCCGCTGTACAGCCCCGCATATCTTTATTGCACACATTGCCAGCGCCCACGCCCACCCCGCGCCCACCATTGCCGACGATGCGGTGCATGTGTGCTTCGCATGGACCACCACTGTCCATGGATTGGCGGATGTGTCGGAGCCCACAACTACCACTTCTACTTCTCTACCGTTCTGTGGGGCCTTATTCTCTCACTGTATGTGGTTGTGAGCATGGCGCCTCTTTTTGCGCGCGGCGTGCGGTCCCACTCATCATCGTCGTCATGGTCCGACATCATCCACGACTGGGCTGTCGATGGATTCATGATCAGCCTCTTCGTCATTGGCTTCTTTTTCTTCCTATTCACCTGCTCCCTCGTTTTTGTACATGTCCAGATGAGCGGCCACAACCTCACGTCCATCGAGCAGCGTGCAATCAACGCGTTTCGCTCTCGTGAAGGATACACACTGCATCGCTACTTCTCAGCCTCGGGGCAAGGCGGCACACTCGGCACCGGACCAATGGCAGCCTGGCGCCGATTCCGCGCACGGCGACAGATGCTGCATGAATGGAACTATGAGTGGGGCGACCCGCATCGCGATGGCAATCCATGGTGGATCGCAAATATGGACGAGCTGGAATACGCCACTGCATCGCTTAGTGCGAACGAGCGCGAGGCATTTCTAGAAAAAATGCTTGGCATGTCCAGTACGCAAAACTCCAACACGTCCTACGGCGCATGTACATCGATGCAGCCAAAGCTGATCCCCTCCGCTTGGACATGGCTAACGCGGCCACCATTCCTCATGAATATGCAGCTCAGCCTTGGTCCACCGCACGGCTGGGTTTTGCCCATCGTGTGTCGAGCCTCAACAGGCGTTCATTTTCCGTTGAATCCGCGTTATACTCGCGACGGCCTATGGCGCCCACGGCCCTACTGGCCAACCCTGTCACAGACACGTACATAGTGGAGGGAAAAACGGCTTGCCATCCCAACTCCACCTGGGAGCATGTCACGTTCGACAAGTCATCGGTTCGGTCACGAGCAGGAACTGCAGCGCAGTTTCCGTGAGCCTGTGTCCATCTGGAAAAAAGAATGGGTCGTCCCATCGGCTATCGAGCGCCCAGTTGCACCGGGCCAGAGCATGACAGAACGCCTTGGTCCGGATGCTGAGGCCATGCGATCGTCGTCGCCATTCCGCATTCTCAAATGGGTGCGAACAGAGCAAGTCGCTCAATTCGAGACGGAAGAATCTACACCACACCCAGAACATACATCAAATGCAGAGAATATAAAAGCAGCAGAAGAGGCGGTACCTGAAGTGTCTTCTTAATTTGTATCACTATGTCCCCCATCGCTCGAGAACGACTCACTAGACTCGTCAGACATGGGCCCGTTTCCTCCCTGAACCTGTGCATACAGCTTGCGCTTGCGTACGGGAACCTGACTTGGATCGTATTCGTCCATGGTAGGATCGTCCAAATCACGCGGCAAAGACGCAGCCGGTGTGCTGCTGTGCTGGCTTGACGTGAATGCGCTCGGCACATAAGCTTTTGTGTATTCTTTACGCTCACGCGACTCTTCCACATGCAGCGCCATATGTATAATGCCCGACTCCAGGATATGCAGAGGATGTATCAGAGGCATCGATTCCACACTGTTGTGAGCTGTCGTAGATACCGTAGCAATACCATCATCCTGGGCGTTGGCCTTAAATGGTATACCACTAGCTGGGACCCATGCCCCAAAGGTCGGCTCGTCAATGCCACCTGATGGTGCACATCCCTCTGCTACATCCAACAAGATGCGGAATGTGCGAGGCCGATCCGAAGCCATGGGCTCTAGACGAGACTCACATGTGAGAATCTGCAGGAGAAATTGTCGCGCAACAAGCTCCGCAGTAGCTCTCGATATGTTCCCACGAATTACAAGATTTCGGTCGCGCTTGTCAGCGTCTGAAAGAAGGAAGGTAAGCACAAAAACAAATTCCTCGAGTGCTTCATCTGGCGCATCTTCATGGTATATTGCCAAGATAACCTGACGTACTGTCGACTCCTCTAGCTCACGCCCAATGGCTCGCACAACGCTGTAGATATATTCACTGAGGCCTGGATGCCGGCTCTCATATACGGGTGTATCATACATTCGGCGCCTCACAAACGCATTCGCGGGGTATACTCGGCGAACACATAAGATCGTGTGGAAGGCACATTCCACTGCATCAGCTCATACTCACGTACAAAGCTCTGTTATCATATCAACCGTTTCTACATAAGTAATTCATATACACACCATGGTACGTCATCGGACCATCTCGAACACGGTCACGATCCACTCGAGATGCGTTCATCATGGTGACCAAGTGGAGAGTAGCACAGTAGGTTGGGTATCTAGACACAGCCGTTTCGTAGCCCAGTCTTGATGGGGAAAGCCTCCCGAATCTTACGCGCAGAAGATGCCCAAAGACGTAGATCAAGGTCGTCATCCACCTTAGCAAATATGACGCGCAGGATCATGGGCCAAGATGCATAATTTCTGTGCGCTTGGTCAAGTGTCAAATCAACGGAACGAATCTCATCCTCATGTGCACGATCGAGCGTACCGATGCATACGAGTTTGGAATAAGCAGGTAAGGACAACAGTCCTTCATCTACCAAGAGTGAGATATCAGCAATAAGATACGCGTGTTCATGCTCAAGAACAACATGAGCATTGTTATGGTTGTAGGCAACACAGCTGAGATGAGTCTAGTCAACATACAAGCCAGCTGTTCGAATTTTCTTGTTCAAATCTCCCGGGAAAACGAGGTCGCTAACAGGCATCGCGGCCGCATGGTCCATTACATGAAACGGGTGTGATCGTAACGGGACACGACACCACCAAAAATTTGATCGCAAAAATATATAATCATTCTTTAACTACATAGGTTTTAATATTATCAATTTATAAATTATTGAAATAATTAATGATCAGATTGAGTTGAATATAAAAACTCAAAAAGATTTTAAATATTTTGAAAATATTGTTTTAATTATTCTTGAATTATTTCCTTAATTTATAAATTGATAATA
>ERZ501055.131-NODE-131-length-21826-cov-9.908640_pt1 | contig 21826 bp, 18 predicted proteins | sample MGYA00510860_ERZ501055 | MGnify/ENA primary metagenome ERZ501055 (study PRJEB25958, sample SAMN03398538) | human skin metagenome | study: EMG produced TPA metagenomics assembly of the Human Skin Microbiome Metagenome (human skin metagenome) data set. | reverse complement strand
ATCCATCATGCTCATCTCAATGGCACGCGCAATGGCCTCTTCTTCAGTCATTTCCTCGTCTTGATCTCCTTCATGGAGACCTGCCACAGTGGCGCGCTGCGAGCTAGCCTCACTCGACTCCATGGGAGCATCCTCCTCTTCTTTGGACGCGGGCTGTTGTGATAGAGCTAGAGCTTGCTTGAGTAACTCGTCGTCGTGGTCAGCCTGGCGTGCCATGTCTGTATCAAGGCCAGAGGTTCCGCTTAGGGGCGGCGCATCGATGGGCACGAGTGAGCCTGTGGCGCCTTCCGCAGGATGCTGTGTTTCCGGGGCCGTGGGTGGCTGCTGCTCCTGTGTGCCGCCTTCATTTTCTTGGGTCTGCCGTTGTCGCGCCTGCTCTTCCTCAAGGGACAGACGCAAGGCTAGAGCCAATTCAGGGTCGGCGTTGGGATCGACGCCAAACTGGAAGCGGCTGGCTGGTCCTGACGAGCCTGATGGACCGGCCTGGTCATCGTCACCATCCAGCACGATCTGAGATGAAAGCAGGGTATCTGACAGGGGGCCCGCATCGGCAGGCACAGTGACGAGGTGGCTGTTGTCGTGGCTGTTCACGGTCTCAATCAACTTATGGAGCTTGGTGCCGTTCTGTTCGTGCTCGCCGAAGCTGATAATGTCCACGGCAACATTGTTTTTCTTCAGCTTTTTAGCGAGCTGTACAAGCGTCTCTTCCGAGTCTGCCACAGGCGATCCGACGAACGCAATGATGCGCTGGCGCTGGTTCTTGTTCTGGCGGTGCTTGAGGGCCAGCTGGGCGACATTGATGCCTGTGGCAAGGCCAATGCGGCCAGATAGCTTACTACTGTGGATACCAGCAAACACCTTACTGATGTCCTGAGTCAGCGTGGCGAGCACGGCAGGGCTCTTGCCGGCCATGGTCAGGACGCCGATCATGTTTTCGGGGTGCGCATTCGTTTTGGCGTCAAAGAGCACATTGACGGCATCTGACTGAGCGTCCCAGCGGCTCGGTGTATAGTCGCCGTTCCGCATCCACTCGGAGTTGTCGAGCACCAGCATCGTCGCTTCCAGCGGCATGGTGTCCGGACAAGCGCCGCTGCGACCGTCGACCCACAATGACGCGTACATCACGTGACACCAAGCCACTTTCGCCAGTCGACAGCGTCTGGCAAGGGAGTTTTGTGCATGCGATCATGTCGGGCCGCATTCGCGATGTGTGGGCCGATACGTTCGAGGCCGAGATGGGCCATATACGTGCGGTGATACGAAAGTATCCGTACGTGGCAATGGATACCGAGTTTCCAGGGATTGTTGCGCGTCCGATCGGCCAATTCCGTGGGTCGACCGACTACCACTACCAGACGCTGCGATGCAATGTCGATCTCTTGAAGATGATTCAGGTTGGGTTGACGGTGTGTGATGAGCATGGCAATCTGCCGCCAGATACGTGCACGTGGCAATTCAACCTGCGCTTTGATGTGCAGCAGGACATGTGTGCGCCCGACTCGCTCGAGCTACTCACAGCCGCGGGCATTGACTTTGAGCGGCACTTGCGTTTTGGAATTGATCAGGAGTGGCTTGGAGAAATGCTCGTGTCATCAGGGCTGGTACTGCTGCCGGATGTGCACTGGATCTCGTTTCATTCGGGCTACGATTTTGGCTATCTGCTGAAGCTGGTGACGTGCCAGTCGATGCCAGCGACGGAGGCCGAGTTTTTTGAAATGCTGCACCTGTGGTTCCCGTGTGTGTATGATGTAAAGTTTTTGATGCGCAGCTGCAAGACGCTCAAGGGCGGCCTGCAGGACCTCGCTGACGATCTGCAAGTGAGTCGGATGGGGCAACAGCACCAGGCCGGCAGTGATAGCCTGCTGACGGCCTCGACCTTTTTCCGCTTGCGGGATCGTTTCTTTGAGGGTGTGATCGATGATGCCAAGCACCTGGGGTGCCTGTACGGCTTTGCCAATACGATGTCTGCGACGTTGACGCCGGCAGGCACCGTTGTATACCAACCCGTGGATGCGGTGCGCACGCCTGTTATGCCCAGTATGCCGACGTCGGTCCTGCCCGCTGGCGCTGGTGGTGCACAGCCACCAATGGCCGCAGCTGCGACGGCACGATCCTTGTATACTACCACATAGCACTAATCAAACGCCTCTTCGCTCGACTGGCGTACGAGGCGGCGGACCTTGCGGCGGTAGCCGACGAGGTCCTCGCGGACCTGCTTGGCTGCATCGATATTGGCCGGCGAGTCAGTGTTGGGTGGGTCGGTGCTGAGCAGGCTGATGACCGACACGAGGATCGACTCGACGGTATGTACTGGGAGCCAGCGCTCGCTAGCGTCTTCGTATCCGTACTCGTCCGTGCCAGGTTCATGCAGGATCGAGATACACAGCGTCCCATCCTGGTAGATATTCGGGTGCCACATAGGCGTTTTGAATGTCAGCTTGGGCGGCAAGAGGGGGTATTCCTGCGGAAAGCTGAGCTCGGCACGCAAAAAGCCGCCCTCATACAGCGTATCGTTCGGACCAATGATCATAATGTCCCATTCGAAGAGATTGCTGTCGTCCTTCAGACCCGCACTGAACCCATCGACCGGGTTCTTGCGCAGCTCCACCAGCTGCTTTTTGAGCAGCAGCGCGTTGCCACTGGTGGTCATGGCGTGCCAACTTGGGGCCACGCTCGCCGTGAGCGGCACAAATGCACGTCACGTGAACAACACCTACGACGTGGAGCTATGGAGGCTCGCAGGGACTTGGACCATGGTAAAGCATTGGATCTGATCGTCCACCTGCAGGCCATCGAAGCCATCAAACGACATGCCGCACTCGGTGCCCTTGCGCATCTCAGCCACATCCTTCTTCACTTGGCGCAGCGTATCGAGCTTGCCGCGGAACACCTCGTGGCGGTCATCGCCACGCAGGACACGCACCTCGCTGGCACGACTGATCACACCATTCGTCACGCGGCACCCCGCCACGCACTTGGGCGGACGGCGCGAGCCCTGCTTGATGTGGAAGAGCTGAGCCACCTGCGCCTCGCCGACCACGCGCATTTCGTCACGTGGAGGCAACAGCCGCGCCACTTGATCGGTGACGTGGTCCATGAGGCGGTAGATGACATCGTCGCAGTGCACCGCCACAGGCGGCTGCATGCGCGAGGCGAGCGTCTGAATCGCCTTGGATGCCTTGACATGGAACCCAATCACGTGTGCACCGACCGCGTGCGCCACGTTCACATCACTCTCCGTCAGGTCACCCACGCCTTGCGACACGATCTTGACACCCGCCCGCGCATTGCCTATGGGCGCGAGCGTATGAGCCAGCGCCTCCGCCGTGCCGGACACATCCGCCTTCAGAATCAGCGGTAGAATAGCGCGCGTCTCGGACGCTTCTTGTTCCGTCACGTTCTGCGCTCGCACGGCCTGCGCCACGGCCTCCGCATGCATCGTACCTTCCTCCTCAGCACGCTGGAGGCGCTGCATTTCGCGCCGCGTCAGCTGCTCGGCACGCTCACGCTGTGCATCAGCCTCGGCTTTACGGCGCCGCCCCTCGTCAATCTGCTCGGCATCCAGTAACAGCGCCTGCTCTTTCACGATGCGCTGACGATACTCCACGGCTCGCTTGCCTCGTGCCTCGTCTGGCGCCCCGAGAAACTGGTCGCCCGCCTTCGGCAACTCACGCCACCCCGCGACTTGCGCCGCATAGCCTGGCAGGACCTGCTTTGTCGCGCGCCCATCCGGCTGCATGAGCTGCTTCACCTTGGCCCATGTCGTGCCGCAAACAATCACGTCACCCGACGCGAGCGAGCCACGCTGGACCAACACCGTGGCAACGTTGCCGCGGCCCTTTTCCACGCGGCTCTCGAGAATGCGTCCTTCAGCCATACCGCTCGTCTCGGCGCGTAGCTCGGCCATTTCGGCCATGACCGCCAGCGTCTCGTCGAGTGCATCCAGGCCGATGCCCTGCTTGGCGCTGACCTCGACACACGGCACATCGCCGCCCAAGTCTTCGACGTCAATACCCTCGGCACACAAGTCGTAGCGCACGCGTTGTGGATCGGCCTTCGGCGCGTCCACTTTCGTGATCGCGACGACAAGAGGGACATGCCGATCATCGCCGCGCACGAGCGAAATGACTTCGCGTGTCTGCGGCATGACACTGTCATCAGCCGCTACGACCATCACGACAATGTCCGTGACGGATGAGCCGCGACTGCGCATCGTCGAAAACGCCGCATGACCCGGCGTGTCCAGGAATGTGACACTGGATATCGCGCCTTCTGGGCGCTTGACGGGTACACTAAACGCACCAATGTGCTGCGTAATCCCACCGGCCTCACCGGCAGCCACAGACGTCGAACGCAGCGTATCCAGCAGCGTCGTCTTACCGTGATCGACATGGCCCATGATCGTCACGACCGGTGGCCGCAGCGGAAGCGTGGCGCGCTCCTCCGGCGTTGGCGCTGGGCGGGGGTATATATCGAGTTCCGAGTCTTGCTTCGTAGCGACCATGATATTGTACTCGGCGGCAATGAGCTCGGCGTCCTCGAGTTTCAGGAGCCGGTCTGGGCGTGTGTCGTCAAATCCAATCTGCTCCATTCGAAACTGGAGCTTTCGCATATGCACTCGCAAAATGCGCGCAAGATCATGCACTGACACAATGGTTGGAAGGGATACGAGCGGCGTCACCTGCTTCGGTGGGGATACCTTCCTCTGAGTAGGTGGAGCGCTGCCGCCTTGGGGGCGCGCCTCCTTTTTCGGCGGAGCATGCCTCACCTGTGGCCGAGACCAGTTCTTTGCACTCGGCACAGATCGCGCGCGGCCATCGCGCCGTGCCTCGGCACACCATCGCGGTGTCGAGGACATGGGCCGCGCACCAAGGCCGACGAACCGCACCGTCGATCGCCACCACATGGAAGGAAGAAATAAACTCCACATACGAACCTATGCGCCCTTAGGTCTGTCTTTGCTCGCGACGCCGCTTGACGTCCCAGTTATGTACGCGAGCCGTGTTCACTTCCATCGTGGTAATCTGATCACGAAGGAAGCCCAGGTCGTCGTTCGCTATATCCATGCTCCTTTTCGCCGTCTCGAGCTTGTCACGGAGCATGTCGATCGCCTCATCGATATCGTACGACAGCATGACATTCGCGCCGAGCCATAGGTGCACTTTATCGATAGGATCGAGCGTAGCGCGGCATAGCAAGGTATCATTCAGCTCACACGTCGTCTCTGTCGGCTCAGGACAGCCCTTTCGTGTCTTGAGAAACTCGACCATCTGCAGCGTTTTTGTGATATCGGGAATTTTTTGCTCGAGCACTTTGCGGCGCTGCGCCGTACTGAGCTCCATAAACTTGTATTTACTGGCGTAAGTAGCATGCACGTACGATAGGGCTTCCTGGAACTGTTGGAGCGTCGGCCCTACATCCTTGTCCGCACCGCCCACAAATTCAGCCACATCATGCTGCCGTAAGCTTGTGGGCACGTACCACAAACGGCGCCGTGGGAATGCCTCTCGTGTCGGAGGCGGTCTCACCGGCCATGATCACTGCCGTCGGAGGACGCGCGGTGGGTGGAGTGGGCCGCGGCGCACAGTCCACGTCCACGTGGGACAGCACGTGACAAATACAGTTCTGAAAAGACCCAGGGGCATCGTTTGCTACCCCCGACTGACCCCTACCACCACGAGTATGTCGACGCAGGATCTCCAGTGGCTTCTTGTCCGCAAGTCGAACAGCTTCCTTGTGAAGCAAAAGGGCCTAGGCCGCGTGTTCTCGCGCGAGCCGGGTAACCTCGCCGCTTTCCACAGCTACAAGCACTCGGGTCTTGTGAACGACAAGTCTGTCGGCATTGTGCCCGCTGAGAACCGTGGCGTCGTTGTGACGACGCGCAAGCAAAAGACGTCGCCCCGCGCTATCCGTGGCGCCCGCGCCTCCACGACGATGTACGTGTGTGCTTGATAAACTAACATCCACAGCAAGGGTGGCTCTCGCCGCGTCGCTGGCGCCGTGGCCAACGTGGCCGCCAAGCACGGCTACCGTGCTGACCTGCGCAAGGGTACGTATACAGGCACGCGAGAGGGCATGCATTGCGCTAGAACCCCCCTGACACCGTATGATGGATCGGGCGTATTTGCGATGCAACATGAATGCATGGCTGCTCGTAGGGAGCTGTGCACCGATGCTCCCATCTCGTGTGCCCGTGCTACAACATTGCTAACGTCCAGACGCTGTGGCTCGCGCTACGGCCATCGTCAACTCGCAGGTGCGCAAGCAGCGCGTGCCCCGCACGCGCGCCCCTCGTGGCGCTGCTGCCCGCAAGCTCGCTGCCGAGCAGGCCTAAGGGTCGCCAAAATCGCTAGTTGTATAGCCACACATACACAGCGTCTGTCACGACCACATAGCTGGATTTCCTCCACATATGATGACGGCTCGTCCGTCGGGTCTGGTGCAGGATGCCCAGACAGGGGACTGTGTCATTCCCGCGAGCGTGCGTGCGGATGGATCCATACGCAAAGAGCGACGGGTGCGCCCGGGCTTTTTGCCCCTAGAAGATGTGCCGCGCTTTCGATCGCGGCGTCTCTTGGAGAGGAAGGAGGCCGAGAGGCACGAAGAGCCGACTCGCTTCGAACGGTCCAAGGGCGAGAAGAGCGTACCGCAAGACGCTACGAAAGGCACTTATAAACAGCCTACGGAGAAGGCGCCTGCACACACCTCTTCTCAGAGTGCGTTGCCCACGGAGCCTAGGTCCCGGGGCGCCCGTCGTGTGGATGTGAAGTCCGAGGCGCGTTCCAAGGGCGCACGCAGAGACGCACCCGAGGACGCACCCAGGGACCACCGCAAGGCCGCTCCGAGGAAGACAAAGCACGATACCCCGTCCCAAGATGCACCAGAGACCAAGGGATCGGTCGAGCACACCACCGATGCTCCACGGACGGCCGAGGCCTCTTCTGTGGACGCACTTGAGGAACGATTCTCATCACTATCTATGCAGGGTATATCTGGTCGTTAGCGTGTTCTTGAGCGAGGGATCAGTTGGTGATGCATGTATAAGCTCGGCTCATCGAGATCTCACCGTGCTTGTCTATGGTATAGAATCATCCCGTGTGCATGGCACAACACTCACCATCTGTTCGTTAGCTCCGTTCACGCTGTGCTGTAGGATCATGGAGAAGATTCAAGCATCTTCAGACGCAAGCAGCGCGCACACCAAACGCAGCCGAACCGAAGCACGCCACGGACTCTGATGCCGCTCTGCCGCGTCCTCAAAGAATGGATGTACTTTTTAATCCTGGACAGCATGGATCAATGCGTACCATTCTGTGGTTAGCATGTTCTTGGGTGCGCCGTGTGCGTCATTCAAGGTAAGCTTTGGTATAGGTGTCCACAAAGCATCCGCTGTTCGGAAGCAGAACTGTAGAAAACAAATCCTCCGCACACGAAAGTGATACGTACATAGGGGGTATGCTGGATCCACCAGAGCTGGATCCATGAGTGGTTCGCGTCGCATGTCCCACACAGCCTCGCTCGACCGAAAGCCCTTGCGCTTGTGTGCCTTGGCTTCGGCACGGCGCTCGAGCCACTTTGCACGACGCTCCTCGGGCTCTAGCGACCGCAGCGTGAGGCAATACTTGAAATCCTCGCGCCGCGGCGCACAGTCGGCGATCGTGCCATAGCGGTAGATGCTGCGGAACTGTGGGCCGAGGGCGTAGCACGTCAGCCACCGGTCAAAGAGCGTGAGGCACGAGGGCGGGAACTCGTCCCGTGGATTCGCTGCCGCCTCAAGCACGAGCTCCTCGCGGCGCAACGTGTCCATATCCGCCCGTGCCTCCCCGACCGACGGGCGCGACACAAACGAGCCCATGGAAGAAGGAAAACAAGGAGGGCAATAAAAATTCACGTGATATGGGTATCTATACGGCCTCTTCCAGCACGAGGCGTGGCACGACTTGCATGGCCATGAGCTCCTGGAACAGCAGCTTGGTCGCGTACGGGACCGTGAGCTTTACGACATGCTTTGAGCTCTTGCAGTAGCCACAGTAGCCATTGTAGCCCAGCAGACCACACTGCTCGCAGGCATTCACGACGAACGCGTCGGAACTGACCATCAGGCGCTCCAGTAAGAGCTGCGTGGCTCCGTAGCCAATCAGGCAATCGCGCTCCATCTCGCCGAGACGCAAACCACCGTCGCGACTGCGTCCCTCGGTGGGCTGGCGCGTGAGCACCGCACGCGGGCCACGCGCTCGCGCATGCATCTTGTCCATGACCATGTGTTTCAGCTTTTGGTAGTAGATCGGGCCAAAGTACACGTACGCCTCGAGTGGCTCACCTGTCATGCCGCTCGTCAGGTACTCTTTGCCGCCGTAGTTGTAGCCGTGCTCCACAAGCACGCGCGACATGTCGTACACGTCCGATCCGCCAAACGCCGTGCCGTATTCTTGCGTGCCGCGCAGAATACCAGCCTTGCCGGACATGAGCTCAATCATCTTGCCGACGGTCATGCGCGATGGGAAACCGTGTGGATTCATAATAATGTCGGGACAAATACCCGCATCGTTGAACGGCATGTCTGCCTGCGGCACAATCAGGCCCACCACACCTTTTTGGCCGTGGCGCGACGAGAACTTATCGCCCAGCTCAGGGCGCCGCGTTTGCCGAATCAACGCCTTGACGAGAGTCTGGTCCGAGTCGGTGTCGCTCACCAGCACCTGGTCCACGTAGCCACCGACCGGCGCCTTGTACGACAGCGGTGCATTCTTGTACGCCACCGCCGTATTCATCATAGTGCCCGCACTGTTATCGTTCGCGTTGATGGGCATTTGCTTGTTCACAAACACGTCCCCAGGCTCCAGTCGCTCACCAGCGCCAGCCAAGCCATCTGCCTCAAGGCATTCGAAACGCCGCAGCGGCTCGCCATGCTCGTTCAAAGGCGCATCGGCGAGGCGATCAAACGTGCCGTTCGCATACTTGCGCAGCACTGTCGACTGCTTTCGCATGACCTGGCACCGCCCAAAGCCGCGGTCCAACGAAGCGCCGTTCAGCACAAGCGCATCCTCAATATCGTAGCCGGAGAAGCTCATGACGGCGACCATCGCATTTTGCCCAGCTGGCAGCTTGTCGTACCCAATAAGCTCAATCGTCTTGGTCGATACGATCGGCTTTTGCGGATACACCATGAGGTACAGGAGTGTATCGATGCGGTTCAGCTGATTGTAGCCAATCGCACCGATGGCCTGCTTACCCATGGCACACTGGTACGTGTTACGCGGCGACTGATTATGGTGCGGATACGGCACGAGACCAGCCACGGCACCCAGCAGCGTGAAGCACTCGATTTCCAGGTGCGTCGTGCTGGGCTTGATATTATGCTCGAACAGCGCGATATTGGAGTCGTTCTCCTCGTTTACGTCGAGGTACTCGACAAGTCCGTGGCGCAAAAAGTCGTCAAACGACATGGCCCCTGCCTGCAGCTGGTGGATGTGCGCTGACGTCACTTGGGGCTGACCGCGCTCGACAATGATCATGGGGCGGCAGACACGCCCGCCGTCTGACGCAATGTGCACCGTCTGGTGGTGCATGTTGGTGTAAATGCCGACGAACTCAGACATGAGTCCCTTGCGACGCAAACGGCGGAACTGCGCCACGAAGCGGTGAGGCGCATGCGTCACGCCCAGCACATTGCCGTTCAAAAACACAATGAACGTGTCGGGCTGGTACAGCTCGGCGCCCGTGAGCAAATTGATATCTTCGAGACCGAGTGTGTAGCACAGACGCACGATCGGTGCTTCGTCGACGTCCGTCGTGATATGCGTCATCAATGCGAGATTCTTGACGAGACCGCACGCTTCACCCTCGGGCGTGTCGGACGGGCATAGCATACCCCACTGCGACGACTGCAAGGCGCGTGGACCGGACACTTTGCGGGTCTTTTCAAACTGACTGCTGATACGCATCATCATGCCCAGTGCGCTGATGTAGCTCAGCCGACTCAGCACATGCGTGACGCCAGCGCGTTCCATCTTGAATCGCTTCAAGCTCCAGTTGCCTGTCGAGATCGCACGCACGAATCCGGCCGTGATATAGTCGCCATGGTAAAAGAACTGGTTGTACGCGTCGAACTCTGCCGTGCGATTAGGCTTTTTGAGCACCTTGTCGATATTCGTTTTCAAGTCAAAGTTGAACTTCTTGAACAGGTCTTCGAACAGGAGAGCGAGGAGCTGGCCCGCGAGTTCCAGACGCTTGTTACCGACGTAATCGCGGTCGTCCACCTTGCTTTCGTCGAGCATGCAGACGAGGACGCGGCGGACCATGGTGGCGATGTACATGGTCTTGTTTCGAAAGTTGCCGTTCTCGACGGGGACGTGCGCCATAATGACGGTCGCAAGTACTTCGAGCGCCTCGTCACTTGCCGAGCGCCGCAGACCCACGCCGCGGCGCATGACCTTGACGCGCGCGCCGATGTAGTCGAGTGCCTGGCGGCGTGAGAACACTTCCAGCTTGGCAGCCTTTTCGATGTTCACGGCGAAGAGCTCCGCGTACGCCTCGTCCTGCCCGGCGACGAGCTGCAGAATTTCCTTGTCCGATTGGATTCCGAGCGCACGAAACACGATCACGATAGGAATGTCTTCATGCAGCGAGTTGTGCTTGATGTAGATGAGGCCGTGCTTGGTGAGCACGTACGACTTGGACTTGCGCTCGTGCGTCGAACTGGTGACGGACGCTTGGACGATGCCTTTGCGACTGTCTGCCTCGACGATAATGCGGTTCTTGGACAGCTGCTCCTGCACGAGAATGACCTTTTCTGTGCCCTTGACGACAAAGTAGCCACCTGGATCGAGGGGGCACTCGTTCATGCGTGCGAGGGCCGCATCGTCCTGTCCAGCCAGCCAGCACTTGTTGCTGCGAAGCATGATCGGCAGGCGTCCGATCGGCACATTCTTACGGCGCACAATTTTGCCACCGCGTGTGTACTCGATGTCGACGTAGATAAAGGCGCTGTAGGTAATGTCGCGCAGACGGCATTCATGCGGCGTGATGCTGCGGTCGATCGCATCTGGATCGGACCGTTCTGGGCGGCCCACGGAGATGTCCGTGTACTTGAGGTAGAATTTGGGATCGATATCTGATGTCACACGCTCGTTCGCCCGCAGGATGTTTTTCAAGTCGACATCCACAAAGTAGTTGAACGAGTCAATGTGCTGCTTGACGAGACCTTTGACCTGGAGGTACGCTGGCAAAAGCAGCCACTTGTCCTCGATGGCTTTGACGGGCTCGGTGAGGCTCTTGCCGGCCTGCGCCGCTGCTTCCATCACCTCGTCCATGGCCACGAGCGAGGGAAAAAAAAGGGCGAAGCGCTTGCGTGGCCCCTGCCTCCACGTGACTCTGACCACGAACGACCATGGCGTCAGCGGATCCGACGCTGACGGCCGTGCAGAGCTGGTTTGACGAGCATGCGCCGACGCATCTTGCGGGTGCATGGGACAATGTGGGTCTGATTGCGCAGTCGCCGGTGCCATCGGAAGCGACGGGCGTGTTTCTCGCGGTGGATCTCACGCCAGCGGTGGCGGAGGAACTGCTCGCCCGCGGCGATATTCGTGTGGCCGTGGTGTATCATCCTGTGATCTTTGGTGGCGTCAAGGCACTTACGATGCAGAATGCGCTGCAGCGCTCGATTCTGCGATGCATAGCCGCGGGTATCCATCTGTACTGCCCGCACACGACACTCGATGCGTGCCATGGCGGCATCAACGACTGGCTCATAGCGGGTCTCTCGCACGCCTGGGAGACGTGTGCGCCCGGGGATCTGTACAGTGCCGTGCAGCATGCTACGTACGAAGTGATCGAGCCGAATGACCGTGATCCGTCCGTCGGCATGGGCCGTCGGCTCGTGTGGGCGCAGCCTGTGGCGTGGTCGACGCTCGTAGCGCGTACCAAGGCGTTGTTGCGCGTGCCGTACGTGCAGGTGGCGCCGGCGCCGGGTGTGACGGAAGCGTCTGCGATGCAGTCTCTCGGTGTGTGTGCAGGTTCCGGCTCGTCGATCCTCCGTCAGTGTGCGGTGGACGTGTTTGTGACGGGCGAAATGGGGCACCACGACCTTTTGGCGGCGAATGCGCGGGGCGTGTCGGTGATTGTGGCGAATCACACGAACACGGAGCGGCAGTACCTGAAGGATGTGCTGCGCCCTGCGATGCGTGCGTCGCATCCGACGCTACCTGTCTATGTGTCTGAGCACGATGCCGATCCTCTACGTGTGGTCTAGCTGACGGGTGAGCCGTCGCTGAGGAGCACGACGGCGTACTTGCCTGAGATGCGCCAGCCGGGCTCTTCGGCGTCGAGGCGCTCGGAGACCTGGAGCGGCACGCCGACGACGACGTCCGACTTGATCGTGCGCAGCGACGCGACGGGCGGCGCGCCGGGCTCCTGGGCCATGGGGCCGATGGCCTGGGCGAAGGGCGTCGATGTGGGCGCCTGGCAGTCGTACGTGAGCTTGCGGTGGTTCAGATCGCCCTTGAACAGCACGAGGTCGCTCTCGCACAGGTAGTGGAACAGGTCGGGCGCCTCGGCGGGCAGCTCCCAGAACGTGTAGCCGGTGCACCAGAAGGGGTGCTGCTCGTACACCCACTTGCCCTCTTTTTCGTACTGCTTCCAGCGCTTGCCGAGTGTGCGCAGGGACTCGATTTCCTTGTCGGTGGCGCCTTCGAAGAGGTGGCCGTACGTCATGGTGTTGAGGAGCCAACTCCAGTCCTTGCGCGTGACGTCCGAGACGAACCAGGGGAGGCGCTTGCCGTGGAAGTGCACTTCGCTCGCGATGCCGGCCTGGATGAGCCAGTCGGCGTAGACGCAGTCGCAGTACAGCTCGAAGCCGGCATTGTCGAGCACAAAGTCGATGCGGCCGCCGCGCATGTGGCTGACCAAGTCCCACAGGCGGCCCAAATCGTTGCCGAGGATGTTTTGCTCGGTCGATGCGAGGTGCTCGCCGCCCGTCGACTGGATCTTCTTGATGTCTTCCTCGGTCATGTTGATCAGCAGCGACAGGTCCGTGGCGTTGCCCCACAGCGAGATCTGCGTGAGCTCGAGGAAGAGCTTGCGCATGCGGTCGTGGCGTTCCTCGGGCGTCGAGGCGGGCACGTTGCTCTCGTACGGCACGGCGAAGCGCGTCGACAGCTCGAACACGGCCGTGCCGGAGCGGCCGAACGTATCGCACTTTTGGCGGAAGAACACGTCGTAGTCCATCCAGTAGCGCGAGACGGAGAAGCACTCGTGCAGGCGGCGGTACTTGTAGGCCTCGGCGAACAGCCACGGCGCGCTCATAAAGTCGGCGCCGCGGAAGTAGCGCGCGATCGCCTTGTTCCATAGCGTCACGTCGCCCTCGTTGTCGTCGACGATCGGGCGCAGCTTCTCGTTCGCCTGCAGCTCGCGCATCAGGCCGGTCATGCGCTCGATGCACTGGAGCAGGTCGACAATGACCTCCTCGCGCCACTCCTGATTCAGCGTCTTGTACACGTCCTCGATGGCCTTGCCGAGGATCGTCGGCAGACGCTTGCCCATCGTTTCGTGCGCGAACGAGTACTCGTGGTAGCCGCGGTACGCGGGCCACGGCGGGTTGTTCGGGTCGACGAGCGACGCGCGGCGTGGGTACGACGCAGCCTCGTCCGTCGCGAAGTAGTCGGGCTTCGGCGGCAGGTTGCCGAGGTTCAGCAGGGTCTTGCTCGCAGGGCGCGCACTCGCGTGCGATCGGTCGGTCATGGGGCGGGACAAGCTGCGCACGGCGCCAGGGACCCACTTGGTCCGAACGCAGCGAGCGTGGCCTTTGGATCACGTGATGCACGGTGGCCCCGCCGTGGGAGCCCGTGGCGTCGGCGAGCGAGCGGCGCCCGCGACCACCACCATGACGCTGTACTACTCGATCGTGTTTGCGCTCCTTGTGCTGGAGATGGCCATGTTCATGGTGCTGATTGTGCCGCTGCCGTTCTCGGCGCGGCGCAAGCTCTTCCGCTTCCTCGCCACGAGCGAGATCGTGAGCCGCATCAACTACTGTATCCGGATCACGTTCATCTTTGTGGCGGTCCTCTTTATCGATGCGTTCCAGCGCATGATCAAGGTGTCGAAGGAGACGAACCTCGGCGACCACCACCAGGGCTACCACGACCTGCGCAACGAGACCAACTACCACGCGAAAAAGTTCTATGCGCAGCGCAACGTCTACCTCACGGGCTTTACGCTGTTCCTCAGCCTCATCCTCGCACGCACGCACTCGCTCGTGCTCGACCTGATCAACGCGCAGGAGGAACTCGTCTCGAGCACCAGCGGCGCGTCGCACTCCGACGACATCGCCACCATGAAGAAGCAGATGGCCCAGCAGCAGGCCGAGTACAACCGCCTCACGGACGAGCTCGCTCAGGCCAAGGCCGCCGTGTCGGACAAGAAGGCTGACTAGGTTCATAGCGCCCCCCTCTTTCTCCACATGCACCACCGCCGGTGGCGTGCGTCGCTCGCGGCGCGACACGGCCTCGCCGACGTCGACGGCGACGTGTCGTGGCACGCGCGCGATCATCCACGGTGGCCGCTCGTGCGCGAGTGGCGTCGCGACGGCTCATCACCCCCATGGGGCCCGAATTACGCGCCGGACGCGCACACCGTGCGCAACGACTACGGGGCGCGCTTCGTCGACTCGGGTCTCGTGACGCCACCGAGTGCGTGGGTGCCGACGTCGGACGCGCGCGCCGCCGAGCATCCCAAGCGGCGCCGCCTGCTCGATCTCAAGGCCGTGCTCGTGCAGGCGTCCGCGATCCCACGCACGTATCTTTGCGCGGATCTGCGCGCATGGCTCGATCCGCACGCTTCGCTCGGCGTCCTCGAGGCCGTCGGCTACGACGTCATTCTCATCGATCCGCCCCTCTTCTCATATGCATGGCGCGCGCCGCACGAGACGCGGCACGCGTGCTGGACATGGGACGAGGTGGCGCAGCTGCCTATACCCCGCCTCGCGTCCCGTGAGAGCTTCGTGTTTCTGTGGGTCGGCGACGGCCGCGACGACGGCCTCGAGCGCGGGCGCGACTGCCTGCAGCGCTGGGGCTTCCGCCGGTGCGAAGACATCGTGTGGGCGCAGACCGAGTCGTGCACGCAGTACGCGCCCGCCTCGCCGTCGCTGCTGACGCCTGTCGTGCAGCACTGCCTCATGGGCATCCGCGGCACGGTCGTGCGCAGCACCGACTCGTTCTTCGTGCACTGCAATATCGATACCGACGTCATCTTGTGGCCCGGCGAGCGCCCCGCGCCTGGCATGCCGATCTCGCTGGAGCGCAAGCCGCCGCATCTGTACGAGATCGTAGAGCACTTTTGCCTCGGCACGCGGCGCCTCGAGCTGTTCGGCACGAATCGCAACCTGCGCGACGGCTGGCTCACCGTCGGATGGGACGTCGGGCCACAGGCGCCCTCCTGGCCCGCACACGGCGCCCTGCCACTCGATCCCGCGGCGTATGCGGCGCAGTTCGTGCTCGAGCCACCTCACTGCCCCCTGTACGCCCGCTCGAATCTCGTGCCGTACAGCGACGAGTGCGAGCAGCTGCGGCCTCGCACGCCACCACCAGAGGACCAGCGCGGCCGGCCGCGCCCCGCGTTTCGCGCTCAGCCGCCCCGCCATCAGCTGCTGAACCAGGGCGCCGGTGGGCGCTCCACGGTCAGTACGCCGAGCGCCAGCGAGCACCTCAGTGGCGCACAGGCCCAGATACAGCGCCGGTATCAGCGCTAGCAAGGGATAGGCGCCGCGGCAGCGCGTCGAGGACCGCGAGCGTACGGGCCATGCCGCGCGTGGCACTTGACCGACAATCTCCTATTGTCGATCACGCACCTAGCACCCACTGCTATGGCATCCTATCCGTGCCTCGATGCACTGGAGCGCCTGCTCAGGCACACGAGCTGCACGCGCGCCGTCGATGCCAGGATTGCCACCAACGCGCCGGATACATAGGGAAAATCACGAGACGCTACGTCACTAAAAGTTGATCGGCTTGTCATAACTGGCCAGAGCCGCCTCCTTGAACGCCTCCGAGAGCGTCGGGTGCGCATGGCAGGTGCGCGCAATGTCCTCGGCACTCGCCGAGTACTCCATCGCGAGACAAGCCGACGCAATCATCTCGCCGGCATTCGGACCGATAATGTGCACACCCAGCACACGGTCCGTCTCCTTCTCGACGACAAACTTGACAAAGCCGTCCGTCTCGTCGTTCGTCTTCGCACGCGAGTTGGCCAGGAAGGGGAACTTGCCGACCTTGTACGCGACGCCCTCCTCCTTGAGCGTCTCCTCCGACTTGCCGACCCACGCCACCTCAGGGTACGTGTAAATCACCGACGGAATCACGTCGTAGTTCACGTGGCCGAAACCGTTCTTGATCAGCTCGACGGCCGCAATGCCCTCTTCCTCGGCCTTGTGCGCCAGCATCGGGCCGAACGTCGCATCACCAATGCACTTGACGCCCTTGCACGTCGTGTTGTACTGGTCATCAACCACGACGCGGCCACGCTGGTCCACCTCGACACCCACGGCCTCAAGGTTCAGGCCACTCGTCACAGGGCGACGACCGATCGACATGAGCACCACATCCGCTTCCAGCTCCTTCGGCTGGCCATCCTTCTTCACCTCAGCCTTGATCGTCACCTTGTCGCCGCTCTTCTCGACCGTCGACACCTTCGTACCGAGCTCAAACTTGAGACCCTGCTTCTCCAGAATCTTCTTGAACGTAGCCACCAGCTCACCATCCACGCCAGGACCACCAATCGAGTCCTGGAACTCGACCACCGTCACCTGCGCACCCAGACGGCTCCACACACTGCCGAGCTCCAGACCAATCACACCACCGCCAATCACGACCAGCTTCTCCGGCACCTTCTCGAGCGACAGCGCACCCGTAGAGCTCACAATCTGCTTCTCATCAATCTCCACACCAGGGAACGGCGTCACCTCACTGCCCGTAGCAATGATCACATTCTTCGCCTCGACCTGCGTCTTGCCACCGTCCAGCAGCTCCACGTCCAACGTCGTCGGCGAGGCAAAGCTGCCCATACCCTTAATGTAGTCGACCTTGTTCTTCTTCAGCAGCATCTCCACACCCTTGGTAAGACCCGTCACAGCCTTGTCCTTGGCCTTCATCATCGAGGGCAGGTTCAGCGACACACCCTCAACGTCCACACCTCGCTTCTTCAGACCGTGCGCCACATCGTGGTAAATGTGCGAGTTGTTCAACATCGCCTTCGACGGGATACAGCCCACATTCAGGCACGTACCACCCAGCGAGCCACGCTTCTCAATGCAGGCCGCTCGCAGACCCAACTGGCCCGCCTTGATGGCCGCCACATAGCCACCCGGGCCACCGCCAATCACAACCACATCGTACGGCTCCGAGCCCGTGGCCAGACCACGCGCCGACACCACACGCGGGAGCGTCATGGGCTGCATGGCCCGCACAGACACACATGCGCGACGAGACAGGAGAGCACTCAGCATCGTCGTTCCACAAAGGGAACCTGCCTCGGCCGCATGCCAGCGAAAGGCCTGCCCGCTCGCATACATCCCATACAGACCTCCACACTACGTCACGCTTCACGGTCCACGATACTAATGGAAAACAGGCGCGGCTGGGGCGCCTCATGCGTCATCGTCGGACGCGGCGCCACGTCCCGCGCCGTCTCGTTCGGATACGCTTTTTCCAGCCAGTCAGCCACATAGAGCCCCGTGACGGAAAATCCTGCATAAGTAGGTAGGCGGCACGTACCAATCGCTGCCAGGCCCATGGCTATACGCACGCGAGGCGAGAGCGCTGAATTAGTCCACGCTACATACCCATCCAACTCTCAAAAATCGACTTGTTCGAACGCGACTCGGACCACGAATCAAGGCGATGCGCAAATTCCTTCAGCTGCTCGGGCTTGTCGGCACGCTGCGACGGCGACCGTCGCGGGACAGGCCGCGAGGCGTCCGGCCGCTGCCATCGGCACAACGTCAACCTCATGGTGGTGGTACGAGGAAAAGGAGGCGCCTCCACCCCTACATCACCCCACCGCCCAGGCAGCGTTCCATGCCGACATCGATCGCAAGCGGCCGCTTCATGCATACGCTCTACGTAGCCAGCTCTATGGGTATATAGGTGCGCCACCGGACCGAGTCCGAGTCGTGGTGCAGGAACGCGGATGAGTCAGGACGTGCGCACATGTTGGGAAATATGCACTCCGCTGAGGCGCCGCGCGGCGGCCGCCTTCCTTCTAGGACGCTTGTTGAAAAAACGCTGAGCGCCGTCGTCCGTGTACGACAGCATCATGGTCGGGAATCCAGACACGTGGATCGCGCAGCTGCGCGAATGTAAGTACCTGCCGGAAGAGGACATGATGGTCCTCTGCGACCAGGTGCGCACCCTTCTGCTCGAAGAAAGCAATATCCAACCCGTCTCGAGTCCCGTGACGGTGTGTGGCGATATCCACGGCCAGTTTTGGGATCTGCTCGAGCTGTTCCGCGTCGGCGGTGATCTGCCAGATACAAGCTATATCTTTATGGGCGACTTTGTCGACCGCGGTTTCTTCAGTCTCGAGACTTTCTCGCTGCTCATGGCCCTCAAGGCACGGTATCCAGGCCGCATGACCCTGCTGCGTGGTAACCATGAGAGCCGACAGATTACACAGGTATATGGCTTCTACGACGAATGCATGCAAAAATACGGCAGCGCCAGTGTTTGGAAGAGCTGCTGCCAGGTCTTTGACTACCTCAACATCGCCGCGATCATCGACGGCCGCGTCTTGTGTGTGCACGGCGGCCTCAGTCCGGAATTGCGCTCGCTGGATCAGATCCGCACGATTATGCGCATGCAGGAAGTGCCGCACGAAGGGCCGTTTTGCGACCTGATGTGGTCGGATCCCGAGGATATCGAGACGTGGAGCGTCAGTCCTCGCGGCGCCGGATGGCTCTTTGGACGTATGGTGACCAAAGAGTTCAACCACTTGAATGGCCTCGAGCTGATCGCACGCGCACACCAGCTTGTCCAGGAAGGCTACAAGCTTATGCACGATGACCACATCGTCACCGTGTGGTCCGCTCCCAACTACTGCTACCGCTGCGGCAATGTGGCATCCGTGTTCCAAGTCGATGATCTACTACATACCGCCCACAACAAAACGGACGAGGCCCCGTCGCGATTCAATGCATCGCACTTCAAAATCTTTGATGCCGTCCCTGATCAAGACCGCATGCATCCCACGCGAAGCACGGCCTCCCAATACTTTTTGTAATGCGCTGCCCCTGTACTTTACTCAAGCCAACATGTATTGCCTACATAGCTAGAGACCCTCGTGCGTGGGACCACGACCCTCATCACGCGTAGCATAAAACTTGCCCAGGAACGTCTCGGGTTTGGCTGCATGGTTAGTGGGCCATACGTACCCGGTGCCTCTTCCTCACGGAACCACTGCATGACATGGGGCGCCTGCTTCCAAGCGTTCATCGTCTCTTGGTATTCTGTGTGGCCCTTGTGCAGAAGAATATCGAGCACGGCCACATCCGTCACATGGCGATAGCGCTCAAACTTGGTGCGGATCTTGGCACGCAACAGAGCGGGCGGCACATCTAGCGGGTACAGAGCACAAATCTCCGGCACCTAGACACGCGTCAGCCTCCTCTATGCACACTTACCGAACGGTAGAAGCTGCGATACAGCGAGCGCGCACGGCTCTGGGCGTGCGCCAACGAGTGCGACACCTGTGCCGCCTTGGCCAGCCGAGCTGGAATCGTCGTCATCGTTGCTAGCCAATGCCACCACGGCCTTCCCCTGCCCCTACGACCTCCGACCCGCACACGTGAAACTGTTCACGTGACGCGTTATGCATGCACGCAACCATGCCGCCTATGGCCTACATGGGGCTCGAGGTGGTCAGCGCTTCCTCGCCCATCTTGGTCAACTTGGCATCCAGCTCGCCACCACGATACAAAGATACAATGCGTGCGACTAGGTCACTCGTACTGACACCCTCGGTGCGACGTGTCGGAAGAAATTGGCCATTCTTCTTGATCCAGTCGTATACGTCGTCATTCGTGGCCATGGCATAGGGCAACTCATCATGGGCCACATAGTCAATCTGCAGCTTGTTCATAAAATTATCGTCAATGACCCACGGCGCATCTTCGACGACTTCATCGACCCAGCGACAGTTGCGCACGGCCTCGTACCGCTCTGCCGACTCAAGCAGAGGCCGGTTTTTGTGCTGCTCACACAAGCCCGACGACACCACACCGACAATGAGGTGGACATTAGGGAAGGAAAGTTTGGCTTGCCGGAGTTGCAGTGCGTGCGCGTAGTGAAAAAGATCGTATACACCATCTGCATAGATACGAACCGGCCGGTCTGCAGGCGGCTCGCGGATGCGATATGTGCGTTCTGGGCTCGGCTTGTATATGACGTCGCGTACCCACGCGCGAATCGATTCGGCAGACTGAATCGGAGCTATGCTCGGCTCAATCCGCGCCGGCGCGCCCATGAGCGCGGCATATGATATCGAAGAAGCCTCACGCGGTGCTGTATCTAGCGCCGACGCTGGCGCCGTCGCCCTTACACCATGCCCTTGTGATACCGGCGCTGGGATCATGATGCGTGTCGGGTGCCAGGACGTGGGCGACGCAGGCCGTCGCATTCGCCACGTGCCATGCACGTGGCAAGGCAAAAGGGGGGGGGGCGAGACCCGCAGCGCCTCGGCGCGAGAGGCGTGTGGGCTGGTCGGTGGCAGTGCTGACCCAACCTCCTTCGTGTATGCCACCCTTGTTTGGTGCTGCATCGCGATGTCCGCGGTGCAATGATCGTGTGTATGCAGCTGAGCAAGTCATTGGCCCGCTCTCGAAAATGTACCACCGCCACTGTCTCAAATGCGTCGTGTGCCAACGTCGCTTGGACAGCGTGTCGCTACTGGAGCATGACGGCGAACCCTACTGTAGTAATTGCCATCGCACGCATCTCGGTCAGGGCAAAGACAGTTTCGGCACGGCCGTGCCTGTGAAACCACAGCATGACCCCTCCACGAAGTCAAGAGCCTTCAAAGCCGTGTCCGATACCGACCTACATGGTCGAAGACCTCTTCCTATGGCACCTTCAGGCTCTCAGGAGCCGCTCACCGTTCCGGCGTCGGTGAGTGGGCAGAGTGGCTCTTCCATCTTTCCGACGCCATCCTCCGCGGCTGGCACGCCTGCTTGTGCGCGTTGCCACACACCAGTTTGTACGTGCGCATGACTAACCCAGACTTTGCGGAACAAAAGCTAGCTGTAGGTCGTAAATGGCACCGCGCGTGCTTACGATGCGAGGGCTGCCGCGCTACGCTGGATACGAATCGAGTGGAAGAAGGTCCCATGGACCTGTGGGATCAGGGATGCATAAATACCTGGTGTCACATGTGCTATTCCAAGGTACGTCTCTCATACTTATGCGGTGAAGAAATTCGGGCCTAAGGGCATTGGTGTTGCTGGCATGTCGTACCCGACCGGATCGGGCAGGGCTTAACGCGAGCCTATTGTATATACCTTCGCACTATAGACAACATCTCAGCTTGTATGCAAAGCCGCATGTCCGGTGCCGGACACTTCTCAAGCTCGGTCTCCGCGGATTTAACGCAGATGAGCATGGCCTTTTTCTTTTACGCCTAAAGAAAGATGCTTGGCATTCTATGAGGGCAAATTTCTGGACTCTTTGCGGACATCTGATTCGCTCGAAATAAGCAGCCAGGCCATTGCCGAAAAAATCCAAGTTGGACTGTGCCACATTTGCCCACCCGTGACCGTCTGATTGACCTCGAGCATTGCCACCGACTT
>ERZ501055.80-NODE-80-length-36561-cov-8.037336_pt1 | contig 36561 bp, 53 predicted proteins | sample MGYA00510860_ERZ501055 | MGnify/ENA primary metagenome ERZ501055 (study PRJEB25958, sample SAMN03398538) | human skin metagenome | study: EMG produced TPA metagenomics assembly of the Human Skin Microbiome Metagenome (human skin metagenome) data set. | reverse complement strand
TGTTACGGTTTTCTTTTAAAAATTGTATAAAGTTTTCAACTTGTTTTATTTCATCTTCAGTTAAATCATCTTTGTTGAAATGTGCAGCTTGTAATGTATCGAATTCGATAACATTTTCTTTTGGTTCAGTGATTTTAGATTTAGGTACATTAAAATAATCTGCTAGTTGTTGAATTCTTTTGATTCGTGGATATTTTATTTGTTGTAGCCAGTTAGAAACTGTGGGTTGAGTTACGCCAATCGCTTCTGCAAGTTCCTTTTGGTCAATGTTATTTTCAACCATTAATCTGTGCAGATTATCAGACAAAACTTTTCTAACGTTATTTTCCTCCATTTTTATCTCCTTTAATATTACTTAATGTAATATTAAGTTACCATAATTAACATTACTTTACAATACTTTTTATAACTTTTTGAGAAAAAATATAACTTTATCTGTTGACAGGTAATGTAAAGTAATATAAAGTTATACGTGTGAAAGCGAGGTGAACTAAATGCCAGAACAGTTATCTGTAAGAAAGTGGAGATTAATAAGAGATTTAAAACAGCAAGAAGTAGCGGATATATTGGGTGTTAACTCAAAGACTGTAGGACATTGGGAAAAGGAAGATACAAATTTGAGTAATGTTACTGTCTATGCACTTGCAAAGTTATATGATATTGAAGTGGACCAAATAAAGGTCTAATTTTTTTAACATCAATATAACTTTTAATAACTTTTAAGGAGGATTAAATGTTTGAAATTGAGCAAATGAATCAGTCGTTTGATTATTCGCTTGTTGATGAAGAAACGGCTGATTTTCTAAAAGAACGTGAATATACGATAAATGGTATCGCAGAAGATGCAAGGATAAAAATCGGTCGAGAGTTAAAAAAAGCTAAAAACAAATTAGCTAATCATCACGGTGGAGTTTTCCAAAAGTGGATTCAAAGTGGTGGTATGTCAATAGATGACGCTTATTACTATATTAATTTAAATGAGTTATCGAGAAATCTCGATAACACAAAAAAAGATAATTTCTTAAATGCACCGAAGTCATTACAAAAAGAAGTTATGAAAAAGAATGTTCCGGAAGATTTAAAACAAAAAGTATTTGACGGAGATATAACAACTCACAAGGAATACAAGCAACTTCAAAGAGATAAAAATGAGCTTGAACAACAAAACGCTCAACTCCAATCACAAGTGGAACAAGCACAACGTTCTGAATCAATTGCACGTAAGAAACTCGAAGATGAACAGAATAGGGAACCTGAAGTGATTGAAAAGTTTACGGAGCCAGAAGATTATCAAAGCATTAAAAATATGAATGAACATCTTGAAAGCGAACGTGAATATTACAAAAAACTAGCAGACGATTTCAGAAATGAAGTTAAAGGCATGATGGATCAACCTAGTAATTTAACAACTTTCACTAAAGAGGAAGATGTCGAAGATTACACTCCAATATTATTAAAAATTTTAGAGCCATCCGAAGTGTTTATACAAAATTATAAGAATCATCTCAACGAACAAGAAATAATCAATAAATTAGAAAAAATAATCAAAAAGTTAAAGGAGCAATAAATTATGAAACGAGTAGATATCAATGGACAAGAAATAAAACAAGACACAATGAACTTACCAGTAAATGAAGTGTATAAAACAGACGATCTAGAAATGTTTAAATTCACTAAATTCAATAGAAATGTTCTTTTCACAGATGAAATGTTGGAACAAGCAAAAGAAGGGTTTATCAGTCCAATCATCGTTAACGAATACATGGTCGTTATCGACGGACAGCATAGATTGGAACACGCTAAAAAAGCAGGAGTACCGATTGAATATATCATTAAACCCGGATTAAATGAACACGACATAGTAAGAATGAATACAACACAAAGAAAATGGAACATGATGAATTACATTGAAAGTTATGCGAATCAAGGTTCTGAAGAATATGTAACACTATTAAATTTACTTAATAAAAATTATGCAGGTACTACAGTAGTTATTTCAGTAGCAAGAAACCAAACTACATCTGGAGATGTTAATAAACTTATTAAATCAGGAAGTTTTGAATTTATTAATTTTGAAGAAACACTTAACTTCCTTAAATATTACGAGAAATTTAGAAAAGAAACTGATACTCCTAAAAGAACAAAACCAGCATTAGCACTGTATTCCTTGTTTAGAATAGAAGGTTTTGATGGAGATAGATTAATAAGAAAAGTATTGCAAAAGAAATTTGATGATGATCTAAGAACTAAAGGTTATAACCTTACTGAAGTATTGAAAGAATTCATCGATAAATACAATGACAAATTAAGTCAAGATAGCCCTTTATTTATAGAATACTACAGTAAAAATAACGGTGATTTAATTATTGAAAATGCTAGAAAAGAATGGGCACAAAAAAAGACTGCTAAATAAGCAGCCAACGAGTAAATATCAACAAATTAATTATACCACACGAGGTGGTTATGAGCCACCTCTTACAATCGAACAAATAACTTAATAAGGAGGAACAAAAATGAGAACTTTAAAGATCGTAACTGGAGTACCTAACGAACAAGATATTGCTAGCAAAGTGAAAGAAATCGAAGAAGAAACAGAACAATTAATTTTTGACAACATCGATATTGAAATAAGTGTAGCGCCTAAGCCAATCATTGATGATGAATTTATGAATTTTGACGAAGAGAAGGAATAGTACGAACGATTTACAAATATTTAGTAAGGAGTGATAGCAATGGAATACATTGGGTTCGCAGACGCCAAAGAATTCGTAAAAGTAAGTGGCATTTCTAAAAATGATTTAGAAAAGCGCGTTTATAGCAACAAAGAATTTCAAGAGAAATGTATGTATCGATTTGGTAAGAATCATAAACGCTACATCAAGATTAGACCAGCAATTGACTTTATAGAACAAAATTTAATGATGTCAGAAACGGCACTTTAGAGGAGGTTTTTTAGATGAATAAATCATTTTTGATCGCATGGTTTGCGTTTATAATCTTCGCTTTAGCACTCACATTTGCAGGTATCTACTTCACAACTGCAGTTGGTATCGCAGTATTAATCAGTATTGCAATGTTTGTATTTTTCGAATATGAATTTTTTCAAATAAAGGAGTAGTAAAAATGACAGATAAAGAGTTAATAAAAAAAGTTGAAAACAGAAGAAAAGAAAAAAGTTTTAGCATCAGAGAAATGGGATACAAATTAGGTTTTTCTGGTCCTTATTACATTAAGTTAAGACAAGGTTCTAGAAGAATAACAGATAACGTCAGAATAGTGTTTATAGAATTTTTAAATGGAGAACGTGATGATATTCAACCCGAAAAATATGAAAACGAAAATATGAACAAAGCATATAAAAGAGGTTACAACAAAGCAATCAAAGACTTAAGAGAATTTTTAGACACAAAAAAGACTGAATGCTAATCGCCATTAGCATTCAGTCAAAGCGAAAAGTATGTCCTTAGAAAAACAATTACAACTTAAATATACAAGTGGAGGAGAGAAAATGCAAGAGTTAATCACAGTCAAGTTGACTAGAGAAGAATACTCTCAACTAATCAAAAGCCAAATAGATTTAGATTTCTTGCGAAGTGACTACGACTTTTTAAATGAACGTTACGAAGATATGTGCGATAGATATTTTGAACTTAGAAAAGACTTCAGAAAAGCTATAGAATCATGCAAAACACAAAGCGAAACAATCAAGGTCATGGAAAGAACGATTGACATGTTGCATAAAGGAGTGATTGGCATTGAAAGAAACAGTGACCTATCTAATTAAACTAAAAGACGCTCCCTTCGACTTATTTATTACAAATAAACCTAGCACAAACTTTCCTACTATCAAATATTCAACAAATATTGGAGATGCTAGAGATTTCGACGGATTAGATAAGTCTGTTATCGACATGACAAAGCATACAGCAATTAAAAAGACAGTAACAGAAACAACTGAATATGAGGAGGTTAAGTATGACTGAACAACTTAATTTATACCAAAAAATAGCAGACGTTAAAGCTAATATTGAAGGCTTTACTAAAGATACAAAAGGTTACAACTATTCCTATGTTAGTGGATCTCAAGTATTACACAGAATTAGGAACAAAATGATTGAACATAACTTGCTGTTAGTACCTTATACAGAAAATGAAGAAATAATCGAAACTACAAACGCAAAAGGCAAAACAGAACACATCGTTAAATTGAAATTAACTTATAAATGGATTAACGCAGATAACCCTCAAGAAGTGTTAGAGGTTCCTTTCTTTGCAGTAGGACAACAAGACGACGTATCTAAAGCGCACGGAACAGCACTCACATACGCAGAGCGTTATTTTTTAATGAAATTCTTCAATATTCCGACTGATGAAGATGACGCAGACGCAAAACAAAAACAAGAAAAGTACAACAAAGTAAGTAGTCAAACAGTCGGCGTTCTAAAGCAAGAAATACTTAAATTTGTTGACTTGATGAAGTCTTTAGGAAAAGAAGTGTCTCAACAACAAGCAGAACAAACTTTTGGAATACAAAACTATTCTTCAATGTCGGAACAACAAGCGATAAATACAATCAATAAAATTCAAACATTGGCTAAAAAATATACGGAGGCGAAATAATGACTAACTTAACAATTTTAACAGGACGCATCACTAAAGATTTAGAACTTAAACAAGCAGGACAAACACAAGTGACTAACTTCTCTATGGCAGTAGACAATCCATTCAAAAAAGATGACACATCATTCTTTGACGTCGTAGCGTTTGGTAAAACTGCACAACTACTTAATAACTATTGTGGTAAAGGTAGCAAAATCTTAATTGAAGGCAACTTGAAGCAAGATAGATTTCAAGATAAAGAAGGTCGCAATCGTTCAGTAGTACGAGTGATTGCAAATAGAATTGAATTCTTAGATAGCAAAGGTAGTAATCAACAAAATAGTCAATCTCAACAACAAAGAGGACAAGCACCAGCAGGCAATAACCCTTTCAATAACAACAATATAGATATTTCTAATGATCAATTACCGTTCTAGGAGGTTAAAATAATGAACTTTAAAAACGAATTATTTGAAAAATATTTACAAAATTTATTTTGGGATGATGAAAGTAATCTTTTAAGCGCTGTTGATGTACTAGATTTAAAATGCAATTTTGGTGATCCTTACGAAAGTTTCCATTGTAAAGAAGTTTATATGGTTGAAAAAAATGATAGTCGTTTTTGTGGTATAAGAGCCAACCATTTTGTAGTAGAAGTTGGTTATTCAGAAGAAGATTGGGGCGAAGATTATAATGTCTTCATTATTACAGGAAACCATAAAGGTAGTAGATGCATAACTATATTACGAGATTTGACAGATGAAGGACGCAAAAAGATTAATGATGAATTTCTAAAACGATTTGAGCAAAAAATAAAATCTTAGGGCTGATATAGATGCCAATTATCAAAAATTACATTACTCAAGATGACGGTACGACTACCGTTGTCATTGAGGATGTAGATATAGATAACAAAACATCGTTATTACTAGATAACGGACTAGAAGTTGAATGTGAAGTTAAAGCTATTGATCCATTTCTAATCACTGATAAGCAGCGCCGAAAAGTGTTTGCTCTATGTAACGATATAGAGGCTTATACAGGGCAACCCCGAGAATACATGAGGGAAATGTTTCAAGATTATATAACGTTTCTAAACGGCTATGATAAACGCTTGTCATTAAGCAATTGTTCAAGAGAACAAGCTAGGCAATTAATCGAAGTCATATTGGACTGGGTGTTTCACAACAATATACCACTTAATTATAAGACAAGTGACTTACTCAAAAATGATAAAGCCTTTCTATACTGGTCAACAGTCAACCGTAACTGTGTTATCTGTGGTAAACGTGGAGAACTGGCACATCATAAAGCAATTGGCAGAGGCGCTAATCGTAAGAAAATGGATCATTACGGTTTTGAAGTGCTGTGTCTATGTAGAGAACATCATCAATCGCAGCATGATATGGGTGTAGAAACCTTTGATAAATTACATCACCTTGAAAATTCGTGGCTTTCAGTAGATGAGCGCTTAAATAAGATGTTGAAGGGAGAAACCAATGACAAGTAGAAAGTTAAATGAAAAGTACCAAGAAAAATTAATAGAGTTAAATGAACGAGAAAAACAGTTAGCTGAAATTTCTAGATTGAAAACGGAATTAAAATCTTTCGAAGAAAAAGAAGCAAAGGTCCTAAAAGAATATATCGAAGAATCTCTATATGTAAAAGTGAAAGACGAAGGTTATATAGAATTAAAAAAATGGTTAAAAAAACATACAATCGAAGAATTAATAAACGCTACAGATAAAGCTGTTGAACAATATTTAGGTAAATCAAACGAAACTATTTTCTCCAAAATCGAACGTATTGCTCATTACACTAAAAATCCAGTACCAGAATACATTAAGCGTAGTAGATATGTAATTGGTATTTTGAGAAATAGAGGATTGTATTTCAACGAAAACGTTGTAAGAGAACTTGTAAAAAAATGGCTAGAAGATGATTTAGAGATAGAAGATCTTATTTTGAGCGCTAAAACATCTAAAAATTGGACTGAGTTTAAATTGGACATAATTGAAGTTTTGGAGTTCGAAGAAAATGAATAAATTGTTAATTAACGAATATCCTTTACAAGTGTTGCCGTCATTAGCAGTTCATATCGGTTTGAACGAAGCGATGATATTACAACAAATGCACTATTGGTTAAATAACAGTAATCACAAACACGATGGTAAACGTTGGATATATAACTCCTACCCTAAATGGATCGAGCAATTTCCTTTTTGGAGCGAAAGCACGATAAAAAGAACAATAACAAGTTTAGAGAAACAAAAATTAATATTTGTCGGTAATTACAATAAAGCTGGTTTTGATAGAACGAAATGGTATTCAATCAATTACGATACCTTAAATAAATTGGTGACCCGACCATCAGGTCAAAATGACCCGACGATGAGGTCAAATTGGAACGATGGAACAGGTCAAAATGAACCGACCAATACCAGAGATTACACAGAGATTTCTTCAGAGAGAGACAGGGACGTCATATCACATATATTTAAATATATTAGTAACAATCTAGAAATGATACAAAGTCCAATAAAAGTGCAACAACTAGAATATATACTAAATGACTTTAAAGATAACAAACTAGACATCGTTACTGTAGCAACTGATTACTGTAAAGAAAACAACAAAGGTATTAACTACCTTATCAAAGTATTAGAGAACTGGAATAAGGAAGGTGTAGATACTAAAGATAAAGCAATAGCTAAGGTTACACCTAAACAACCCAAAGAAGATGATTACCTAGCTAAGAAGAAACAAGAATTATTAGGAGGTTAGACATTATGCCAATGACTGAACTAGAAGCAATTGAAATCTTAGAGTTAATAAATAATGTCTACGATATGAAATTTAATAAAATTAAGTACAATCTTTGGGTCGAACAACTCACACAATACGGAGATTACGACAGAACCTTACACAAAACAAAGAAATACATTAGGGAAAGTCGTTACAAACCTACGATTGCACAAATCATTGATCGTAAGCCTCCAGAAATGAAAAGTGCAGTAATTCCTGAAGAACAGACTGATAAATACAGAATGCAGCACGATAAAGAGTTTAGAGAGAAAAGGCAACAATTAAGAAAACAATGGCAAAAGATGAAGGAAGATTGGGGGTTAGAAGATGAGTATTGATGTATTAAGCACTGAAGAATCGATTGTTTCTAACCTCATGCGTAACCCAGAGTTACTAAGTAAATTCAGATTGAAACCTGAAATGTTTACTGATGAAAAATTAAGAGTGTTCATTGAGTATGCACTAGAGCAGGGAAAAGTCGATGTAAACCAAATCTACTTTAAAAGTCGTGATGATAATGAATTTATATCTACTGACCGATTAGGCCGTTTATACAACTCAGACGGCACTGACAAGGCGTTTTTTATGGACGACCAATTGAACCTATTACAAGAATACGTCCTGTCACAAGCTCGTGAGAAGCTCACAGAGTACCAATCAATGCCAAGTAAAGAAAATTTTAATTATTTAGTAGAGGAATTAGAGAAGTTAAAAGGTATGACAATTAAAAAAGCAGACGCTACTGATAGTTTTCTGGCTGAAGTTGTAGAAAACATTCTCTCTGATGAACCGAAACAATTCATTAAAACAGGTATCGATTCTATAGATAACAAAATCATTGGTTTCGAGCCTGGTCAGTTGAATGTATTAGGTGCAAGACCTTCGTTAGGTAAAACTTCTCTTGCATTAACAATGATGTGGAATATCGCACTGCGTGGATACCCTACAACGTTCTTTAGTTTAGAAACTGGAGGTAACAATATTGTTGAGCGATTAGTTGCAACGATAACAAACATTCCACTATCTAAAATCAAGCAGGGCAACGGTTTGAACGATGATGAAGTTTCATCGGTAATGTCTGCTATAGATCAGATTAAGAAATGTAATTCTTTAAAGATTGAGGACCAAGCACAAATGACACCACAAGATGTTCGAGAAGTTGCTTCACAGAAAACAGATAAACCTCACGTTATATTTATTGATTATCTTACACTCATGCAATCAGATGTACCTCAACGTGATAGACGATTAGAAGTTGAAAAGATTTCTCGTGATTTAAAAATTATAGCTAAAGAAACAGGCTGTATCATTATCGCGCTATCTCAATTAAGTAGAGGTGTAGAAAGTCGTAGTGATAAGCGTCCGATGATGTCTGATTTAAGAGAAGCAGGAGGGATTGAGCAAGACGCAAATATGATTTTCTTCTTATACCGTGACGATTATTACGACCAAGACCAACAAGACAACATTACAGGCAAGTCTGAAATTGAATTCATTATTTCTAAAAATAAAGACGGAGAAACAGGGGTGGCACACCTTGATTTCTACAAGAAAACACAGAGGTTTTATGGATGAAAGTATATGAGTATCAGCAACTTTTAGGTTTTTTGTATCGGGAGGATTATAAAAAAGATCCAATTATAGCCAAAATATTAATCGAGTCTGGGTGGGCAGTTAAAAGGCTGCTTGATACTGGGGACATTAAACCCTTTGACGATTATGAAAAAGTGAAAGAGTTAATCATGAATGAAACGAAGTGGAGAGATAAAGATGGCAATTTTAGAAAAGTATTACCTTTATAGACCAGACGGAACAGAAGAGATAAAAGTAGAGAAACGTGAGCCTAATGTGAATACCGTTAAAACGCTCACAGGCGCTCATTTTAGCGAAGAATACAAAGAGATGACTGATAGTGAGCTGAAACGTTTTAAAGGCGTGTATGAGCTTCTATATGAAGATGAACTAGGGTTACAAGCAACGATATTTGATTTCTAGGAGTGAATAAATGGAACTAAATAAAATTTACAACGAAGATTGTTTGGAAGTTATGAAAGAAATTCATGATGAAACGGTAGATTTAGTTGTTACAGATCCACCTTACTTAGTTAATTACAGAACAGGATACCGAAAAAATAAAGAACACCGCTTTAATAAAGTGATCCTTAATGATAATAACGAAGAACTAATCAAAGAATATATTACTGAGTGTTATAGAATACTAAAACAAAATTCTGCGATGTATATGTTTTGTTCTGCTAGTAAGGTCGATTTCTTCAAAAGTGAATTAGAAAAACAATTTATTATTAAAAATATGATTGTATGGCAAAAAAATAACCATACTGCTGGCGATTTAAAAAACGCTTTTGGTCGAAAATATGAGTTGATATTCTTAGTGAACAAAGGGCAAAAAAATTTTAATGGTAAACGATTAACAGATGTATGGAGTTTTGACAGAGTTCCACACGAACTTTTAATACACCAAAACCAAAAACCACTGCCACTTATAGAGCGATGTATAGAGAAACATTCATATGAAAACGACTTGATATTTGATGGTTTTATGGGGAGTGGCACTACTGCTATTGCAGCCATGAATACAAACAGAAATTTTTTAGGATGCGAGTTAGACAAAGGATATTTTGATGTAGCACAAAAAAGGATAGCTAACACTATACCTTTTAAACAAACTAACTTATTTGATTTCTAGGAGTGACAACGTGAGTAAATACAATGCTAAGAAAGTTGAATATAAAGGTATTTTGTTCGATAGCAAAATCGAATGCGACTACTATCAATATTTAGAACGCAACTTAGGTGAGGAATATGATCGTATAGATTTGCAACCTAGATATGAATTAATACCTAAAATCGATAAGCAACGCAAAACAGAATATATCGCAGACTTTGCACTATTAAAAGATGATGTGCTAGTCGAAGTGATAGACGTAAAAGGTATGCCGACAGAAGTAGCGAAGTTGAAAGCGAAAATATTCAGAGATAAATACCCTAACATCAAGCTCACATGGATATGTAAAGCACCTAAGTATACAGGGCTTGAATGGATAGAGTATGACGAACTGATTAAAGTTAGACGTAAGAGAAAGAGGGAGAAAAAGTGAATGCTAGAGAAGAACAAGTAATGCTCAAATTTAGTATTACCGGTCACATCAACACATTTGTTCCAGTCGAAAAAGGTCAAGAACTGGACGAAGCAGTGACTGAGAAGTGCGAGAGTTTAGAAAATAATCCTAACGATATATTCAACATGAATTTTGAAATAGATAAAACAGAGGTGGAGTAAGCATGGAGACAATAGATTTTAAAGTTAAAGGAATTGAATACAGATTATACCCAGTGCATTTGAAAAAAATGGAAAAAGAAAATATTCAATTAGCTAATGTAAGAACCAGACTTATCAAAGGTTGGTATCTAGAAGACGCCGTAGAGGCACCAGTCGGAATGAGACGTAAAGAATGGTTAATTTTGAAAAAAGATGTAGTTGAAGAAGAAACGCTTAAAGAAAAGTTAGAGATATACAGAACAGAACGTTTAAAACGCAATAAACCTCACTTGTTTAACGTACCTCAGAAGCACAGCAGAGGTAAGTGGTGCGAGTATTTGATGGAGAACGATATCTTTCCTAAAAAGGTGGCGAGATAGATGGAATTACACAAATTAAATAAAGGTGATGATATTTGGTTTAAATACCCTAACGCTACAAACTCATTCCCAGCAGTTGTGGAAGAGTTCCACTATAACTTTAAAGGCGAACCTTTTTTAACTGTACGAGTAGGTAGTGAGCGTGTAGAGATTGATGATAGATATGAAATAGTAAAGGTGTGAATTAGATGGCAGAATTACATTTTGGCTCAAAAGAGTATTTTGAAAAACAATCAGAATTTTGGTTTGAAGAGAATTCGAAACGTATTTCGGAACGTGACGCTTATAAGAAGCAACGTGATGAACTTATAAATGATATAGCTGAATTAAGAAAACAATTGGAGGCAAAAACTATGACTAACACATTAGATCAATTAATTAAACAAGTAGAACAATGGAGTATAGATAAAGGATTAGACAAAGGTAACAGTTTCGTACAGTTTTCAAAGCAAGTCGAGGAAACGGGAGAAGTTGCTGCTGCATTATGCAGAGACAATACAGACGCTCTCAGAGACGGTATAGGAGACGTTGTTGTTACTTTAGTAATATTGGCCCAACAAAATAATATGACGTTACAGGAGTGTTTAGAACAGGCTTATGGAGAGATTAAAGATAGAAAAGGAGTTATGTCTAAAGATGGGAGTTTCATCAAAGAAGCAGACCTTAAAGAGTAAAGATATAGTAGCAGAGGTTAAAAGGATACTAGGTAAGGAGTAATGAGAAGTAAGGTTAAAACAAAAAAATAAAAAGCCCAAAAGGACTTTTTACTTCTAAGCAAATAGTAACTTTATTCCTAAAACCAAATTTTTAATCACATAGTATATTCCAAGTAAAGCTATAATAAAACCTATTATAAATGTTGTATTAGAATGGTTAGCGCTAAATCCGGCAAAGAATACGGCTGATATTAACATTGAAAAAATTGGTAATATATGGTAAAGCAAAGCTTTTCCAGCATGTCTTGAAGTATCTCCACTAGCTAATATCCAAACGATAAGTGGAAACAAAAAAGGCATGAAAAATACACTGAAATAGCAAAAAGAAGATAATACATTATTCGCTGATTTGCTCATTTCTATACCTCCTAAATTATATGGTAAATATAACGTAATATTTTCAATATTTACAGGAAGTTTTATCAAACTTTCAAAATTGTAATATTAAAGGAGTCGATAAAATGATTAAGAAACTAATAAGACTTTGGTTCACTATAGCAATGTACGAGTTAGGTAAATGGATTGGCAGAGAGTTGTATTATAAGTTAACTGCTAACGATGAGGTGAAAGTGCCTAAGGACTTTGACGAGAAGGATCACGCTCATTTGAATGGCATATACGGAGGTTATTAATATGTGGGGCGTAATAGCAATTATTATATTGGTGTTGCTTCTGTTTGGCTCATTGCTTGAACAGAATGATCTAAAACATCAGTTAGAAGTGAAAGATTATGAGATTAAGACCTTGAAAGATAAGTTGGAGAATGGAGGGTAAGTATGATAACGATTGAACGACACGATATAAAGAAACTAGAAGATTATATCAAGAACATAGAACGCTATAGACGAGAGTTAAAAGTAAGAGAGTATGAATTACTAGAAAACCACGAACCCGAGAATGTAGGTGCAGGTAAGAGTAATATACCAAACAATCCTATTGAGAGAGAATCAATCAAGAAATTAAGTGACAATCGTTATAACAACTTACGTAATATTGTAAAAGGTGTAGATAAGCTTATATATGAATCGGATGAAGATACACAAGACTTAATGCGTTTGAGGTACTGGGAATGCCCTATAGGTTGTTATGAGTGGGAGGATATAGCTGACTACTTCGGTACAAGTAAGACGAGTATATTAAGACGACGTGACGCGATGATAAATAGATTGGCAGAATTCATAGGTTATGTGTAAGGTGGACTTTTGAAGTGTACAAGTCCGTTTATAATCGGTGTATTATGATAGTGTAAGTTATTAAACGACTTACTCATGTAAACCTTTTTCTATTTTTATTCCTTTCAAATGATCGAACATAATTTTTCTCCTTTCTGACCTATCCGAAAGACAATTCGGGTAGGTTTTTGTATGTTAAAAAAATAAACTGAAGAGCATATCGTGAGAGTTGGTGATATATGAGATGACTAAAATGCTAAACAATGCTAATTTTGACGACTTTTTAAAGTTGAGCGAAAAACAGCAAAAGTATATAGAAATAAAGAACGAAACAGGTCAAACAGATAAAACTATCGCTAAAAAAATCGGCGTTGATACTACGACGATTAGCAGATGGAAAAGAAAAGAAGAATATCAGCTAGGTTTAAAAGGATATCAAGCATATTATCTTAGTGAAAAAACGCCACAAGCACTTTTAACTATGACGAGATTGTTAAATGCTAGAAGTGAATTAGTAAGATTTCAAGCAGCAAAGGATATACTTGATCGTTCTGGTTATACTCCAATAGACAAACAAGAGTTAGAAGTCACTACCCCTAATATTATTAACAATATACCGTTAGAGGATTAACTGTGGATATTAAATTAGATGAAATCGTCGGTGGTGGCTATAACAAATTCTTTAACAACAAAAACTTTTATCGTGTAGTTAAAGGTTCTAGGGGTAGCAAGAAATCAAAAACAACTGCACTTAATTTTATCTTTAGAATTATGCAATACAGTTGGGCTAACTTGCTTGTTGTAAGGCGTTTTAGTAACACTAACAAACAATCGACATACACAGATTTACGTTGGGCTACAAATAGACTAGGTGTTAAACACTTATTCAAATTTAATGACAGTTTGCCTGAGATAACATATAAACCCACTGGCCAGAAGATATTATTTAGAGGATTAGATGATCCGTTAAAGATAACTTCTATCACTGTAGAGAACGGCATACTTTGTTGGGCATGGTTTGAGGAATCTTACCAAATAGAAACCTTTGATAAGTTCAGTACAGTAGTTGAATCTATACGTGGTTCTGTGGATGATCCAGAGTTCTTTAAGCAAATCACTATAACGTTCAACCCTTGGAGTGAACGTCATTGGCTTAAACCTACATTCTTTGATGAAGATACTAAGTTGAACAACACATTTTCATATACAACAACCTATCGAGTAAATGAATGGCTTGATGAGGTCGATATTGCGCGTTATGAGGATTTGTACAGAACCAACCCAAGACGTGCAAGAATTGTTTGTGATGGAGATTGGGGAGTAGCAGAAGGACTGGTGTTTGAGAATTTCGAGGTTAAGGAGTTTGACTGGGTTAAGAAGTTGAAAGAAAAGCAAGTTGTGGCTCATGGCAGTGACTTTGGTTTCACTCAAGATCCTACAACACTTATCAGTACGATTGTTGACTTAAAGAATAAAGAGTTGTGGATATACGATGAGCATTATCAAAGAGGTATGCTGACCGATGAGATATATCAAATGTATCTTGATAAAGGATTGAAAAACGCAAAGATAATTGCAGATAGTGCAGAGAAGCGATTGATAACAGAGATTAAACGTAAAGGCATATCTAATATCAAACCATCTATTAAAGGTCAAGGTTCTATCATGCAAGGTGTTCAATTCATACAAGGTTTCAAAATATATGTACATCCAACATGTGAACATACGATAGAAGAATTAAACACATATACATTCGACCAAGACAAAGACGGTAATTGGTTAAATAAACCAATAGATGCAAATAACCATTTAATGGATGCATTGAGATATAGCCTAGAAGAATTCCATTTCCCTAGAAATAACAGAACGAATGTCAATATTAAGAAGAATATTAGCCGAGCAAAGGCGATGGGCTTATAAAGGAGGTAACACATGGCGCACGTAAACAATTTCGAAAGAGATATTGAACGACGACAAATGCGAGATGAGATATACAGACGTGACGCAGTTGAAACTTACAAATACGATGGTACAACACAAGACTTGTTAGATAATCCTAACGACATCAGCGACTTCATTCGTCATCATTTAGAAGCACAAGTGCCTAGACTTCAAATGTTAGATGATTACTATCAAGGTTTGAACTTTAACATCATGCGAAACAAAAGGCGTAGAGAAAAGCACTTAGCAGATAATAGAGCTGCTCATGACTTTGCTTCTTACATTACAGACTTTATTAACGGTTACTGCTTCGGTCATGCAATACAAGTGCAATCAGATAAAGAGATGACACAAAGTAAATTAAATGAGTTACACAGTCTTAACGATGTAGATAGTCACAATCGCTCGTTAGGTTTAGACTTGTCTATCTTTGGTAGAGCTTATGAATACATTATACGTAACCAAGAAGATGAGGTTAGATTTTACAAATCAGATCCACGCAATACTTTCGTTATATATGACACAAGCGTAGAGAAGAATAGTTTAATGGCTGTTAGATACTGGAAGGTAGCAACAGAGGATAGCGTAGAGTTAACGGAAGTTGAAAGTAACATTTACTATGTTGATGTTATTACAGATAAAGCAACATACTTCTATGAGGCAAACAGCGTAACTAACTTAGAATTGTCTGAACGCAAACCACCAGAGGCGCATTCATTCGGTAGAGTTACTATTACAGAGTTCAGTAACAATGAAAAACGTAGAGGAGACTTTGAGAAGGTTATTCCTCTTATTGACTTATATGATGAAGCACAGTCAGATACAGCTAACTATATGAGTGATTTAAACGATGCAATGTTGTTAATTAAAGGTAACGTTGATTTAAACGAAGAGGTAGCAACTTTACAAAAAGAAGCAAACGTATTCCATTTAGCACCTCCTGAATACGCAACAGTGGACGACAAAGTCACTGAAGGTAATGTAGACGCTCAATACATCTATAAACAATATGATGTAAGTGGCGTTGAAGCATATAAGACACGAATTGCTAAAGACATTCACACGCTTACTAATACACCAGACATGACTGATGAAAACTTTGGAGGTCAACAATCTGGAGAAGCCATGAAATATAAGTTATTTGGCTTAGAACAACGTACAGCAATCAAAGAAGGATTGTTTCGAAAAGGATTGGTTAGACGTTACAAGTTAGTCGGAGAAATCATGGGCGTGAATAGAGAGATAGACAAAGATAATCTCAAAGATTTAGTATTCACGTTCACTCGAAACTTACCTAAGTCAATTACAGAAGAAATGCAAATGTACATGAGTGCTGGTGGAGAAATTAGCCAACAAACACTGATGTCTCTTGTATCTTTCATAGACAATCCACAAGATGAAGTTAAACGTATTGAGAAAGAACAAGAAGAAAAAATCAAGCACTCTGATAATTTGATGTACAACGAACAAGATTCTGACAATGAACCAAACAACTCTAGTCAATCCGATGAGGAGTGATGAGTGATGACTTATTGGGATGAAAGAGCTCAAGAGATTATTAAAGATGAAACAATGAGTGATAAGGAAATGAGTCAAAAGATTGAACGCATTGTTAACAACATGATTGACGATATAGAGAATGAGATATCTAAGTTCTATGCAAGATATGCAGACAGTGAAGGTATTCCTATCAACGAAGCAAAAAAACGAGTGGATAACTTCGACGTTCAATCTTTCGCTAATAAAGCAAGGTCATATGTTAAAAACAATGACTTTAGCGATAGAGCGAACAGAGAACTTAAGCAATACAATACAGCGATGTATGTGAATAGAGAGAAGTTACTTAAAGCACAGTTAGGGCTCATTGTAACGTACTCATACGCTCGTATAGAGCAATCTATTTATAATTATATGGAATCGTCCTATTATCGTTCTCTTGAGCAACAAGCAGGTATATTAGGTGAAACAATACATGTATCACTCAACGATGTTAAAACGATCATTACTGCACCTTTTCAAAACTCTAATTGGTCTCGTAGACTATGGCGTGATATGAAAGTTGTTCGTGCTCATGTTGAAAAGGCTACAAGTCAAGTTTTGTTAAGAGGGCGACACCCTTATGAGTTTGTGAAAGAGTTCAGAAAAGAAACAGGTAATAGTACTTACGAAATAAGACGTTTACTCATAACAGAAACAGCTAGAGTACAAACGTTAGCTGCAAAGCGTCATATGTTAGAACAACATGGACCTGACGCAGAATATGAATATCACGCTAAGATGGATAGTAAGACTACAAAAACTTGCAGACATTTAAATAACAAAGTGTTTAAAGTTAAAGATATGCAACCTGGTGTAAACGCTCCACCAATGCATCCTTTTTGTCGGAGTGCTGTAGCGCCACACATCAATCCTAATTGGAGAGATGAATTCTTTGAAGAGCGCGAAGGAAGATATTTCGGAGGCGTTGTTAAATAATTAAAAGGAGGTGTTGTAAATGCCAGATGATAATAATATTACAAATACACCACCAGTTACCAATGAAGGTACTGCAAAAGAAATCGTAGATAATTCTATAGGTGACTATGAAGATGCTGATTGGGAAGAAGAAGAAGTCATCGATACAGACTTTAGCGATGAACAAGATTCAGAATATGAAGATGACTTCATAGAAGATGACGACGAATTTGAAGAAGATGAAAACTGGGAAGAAGAGTACGACTTTTCTGATGACTTTGATCAAGAGGATTTAGATTTCTTAGAGGGGCTTGGTGGTCCTGAAGATGAAACAGAAGAAGAGTACGAAGAGGATTACGAAACAGAAGAAGGCCTATATGATGTCACTGAACTTGATGGTGATACAATCGATGAGTATGACAAGTATGACGAAAGTTACTTACAAGACAGGCTAGATGATGTTTACGATGAATATGATCAAATCTTCAACAAAGAGCCTTCAGATATCATCAAAGATAGTATGACAACACAAGAAAAAATAGACAAAATTGTTGATGCAATTCAAGAGGGTGGTAGCGGTGTATAACGAACGCATTGCTATAGCCCTTGAAGGCATTCACAAAGAACTCAAGCGTCTGAATGACACAAACCCTAGTAACCGAGCACAAGCGAAACAGAAAGAACCTGAGAAGAAAGAGTTTAAACCTAAAAATTTCATCTGAGGTGGTACTTATGTCAAAGCGTGAAGCAGTTGGTCCTGGCGTTACCGCGCCAATATCTCGTCAGTAGGATACGTCAACCTACTCGACCTCAGTAAGTCGTTAAACTGCTAAAAATGTAATCAACTGGATTAATACAATGTAATAAACATAAACATCAGCACACTTTATTGGGCTTAACCGCACTATAATGGGTGCTTTTTTTATGCGTAAAATCATTCGTGTTAAGACTGTTTGAAAGGACGATATATATGAATGAAATTAAACGATTAAAGCTAAATTTACAGCATTTTTCTGAAGATAATCCAAATGATCCTGAAGAAAAAGATAAACAAAGTGGAGATTACCAAGGTGATGATGACAAAAAAGTTTTTGAATTAACTCAAAGTGAGTTAGATAGTCAAAAACACAAAGCTGTAAATAAGGCATTAGCAAATCAAGAGAAAAAATTCGAACAAAGGCTAAAAGAAGCTGTTGAAAATGCGCGTTCTGAAGCTGAAAGCTACGCTAAGTTAACTGAAAAAGAGAAGAAAGACAAAGAATTTGAGAAACGCGAACAAGCCTTAGCTGAAAAGGAAAAAGAATTTAAATTGCGTGAACTCAAATCTGATGTAGAAAGTGACTTAAAAGAAAAAGGTCTACCTACTTCGTTTGCACAGTCTTTAATTCATTTGGAAGATAACGAACAAATCAATGAAGTTGTCAATTCGATTAAAGAAGATTTTGACAGAGCTGTTCAAGAACAAGTAAAAGAAGCTACTCGTCAATCAACGCCGTCTGGACAACAAAGTGATGTATCTAGTAACAAAAAGACAAGCGATAGTTTTGCAGAAATAGCAAGACAAAATAGAATAATTCAATAAATTGGAGGCATTTTAAATGGTAAAAGTAAACCCACAAACATTCAATCCAGATAATGTAATGATGCATGAGCACAAAGAAGGGGAATTGTTAAACGATTTCAATGAGCCCATTCTTTTAGATGTATTACAAAACTCAAAGATTATGCAATTAGGCCAATACCAAGATATGGGCGGAAAGTCAGAGAAAAAGTTCACTTACTGGGCAGATAAACCAGGCGCTTACTGGGTAGGAGAAGGTCAAAAAATTCAAACTTCTAAACCTAGCTTACTTGAGGCGTCTATGCGTTCTCATAAATTAGGTGTTATCATCGTTGCTTCTCGTGAATACTTAAATTACACTTACTCTCGTTTCTTCGAAGCAATGAAACCACAAATCGCTGAACAATTCTATAAAAAGTTTGACGAAGCAGGTTTGTTAAATGTAGATAACCCATTCAAACAATCAGTAGAACAATCAGCTACTGCAGCTAACAATGTAGTAAAAGGTGATATCACTTTAAAAAATATCTTAGCTTTAGAGGATACTTTATTAGAAGATGATGTTGAAGCTAACGCTTTCTTATCTAAAACACAAAATCGCACTGCATTACGTGGAGTTCGTGATGAAGATACTAAAGAAAGCTACTATGACCGTGCTAACAATACACTAGACGGACTACCAGTTGTTGACCTTAAATCAGACCAATTTAAAAAAGGTGACTTATACGCTGGAGACTTCAACAAAGTGTTTTATGGCATTCCTTACAACATGTCTTACAAAATTTCAGAAGATGGTCAATTATCAACTGTACAAAATGCTGACGGTTCACCAGTAAACTTATTCGAACAAGAATTAATTGCATTACGTGTAACTATGGACGTTGCGTTCCATATTGCAGATGATAAAGCATTTGCTAAATTAACAGCTGGTTCTGGTTCAACTGGTGGAAATACTGAAACTGTATAATTAATCTAGGAGGTCTTACAATGGCTTATTCTTACAAAGTAGTTCGACCGTTCATAGATAAAGAAGATGGTAAAGAGTATAAAGTAGGAGATGCATTCCCTACTGATATTACTAATGAACGTGTCGAACAACTATTCCATAAACAAAATGTATATAACGAGCAATATATCGCTTTAGATGTAGATGCTAAAGCAACAAAAGCTGAATTGTTAGAAGCAGCTGAAAAACATAATGTAGATGTATCACAAGACGATACGAAAGCGGTAATTCTTAAAGCATTGGAGGGATAACATGGCAGTATTAGAAAATGTCAAAAAGTTACTCTCTATCAATGATGATAAGCAAGATGAACTACTCGAAATAATAATAAGTAACACTGAAAAGCGTTTGATTAGTTTACTACCACTTGAAACCGAGGAAATACCTGAAAGACTCGAGTACATCGTGGAAGAAGTATCAGTCAAACGCTTTAATCGTGTTGGCGCTGAAGGTATGACACAAGAAAGTATTGATGGTCGTTCTAATACTTTTCAAAGCAATGATTTTGATGAGTATATGGACGTTATCGATGCTTTATTTCCAAAAGAGACAAGTAAACGTGGTAGAGGTGTTTTCTATTGAGATACAACAAGCGTGTGAAGTTCTCTAAGGAAATTAAAGGTGGTTATAATCCTAAAATAAGTAAGTACGATGTTAAGGAACAAGTGTACAACGAAGTTCCTTGTAATATATCTCCTTTATCCCCACAACGTACTAATCTTGAGTATGGAGATGTAACCAAAGATATTAATGTCATTCGCTTAAATGGTCGTTTTGAACCAAAAGTGACTCATGCTTATATCAAAGATTCAAAGTACATTATCACTAAACGTATCGACTATGAACACGACACTGTATTCTATGCAGAGGAGGTTAAATAGTGGCTGGAGATATCGATGCTCTAATTAGAAAGCTAGATCGAATGCACAGTAGCATTGATGATGATGTTGACGAAGTGCTCAAAAACAATGCTGGCGAGTTCGCTAGAGATACTGTTGTGAGCGCTAAGTCAGTAATGAATAAAGGTTACTGGACAGGAAACTTAGCGCGTATGATTAGAGATACTAAAGAAGGCAACATGAAGTACGCTGTGACCTCCAACGCTGGGTATAGTGGATTTTTAGAATACGGTACACGCTACATGGCTCCTGAAACGTTTATGTTCCCTGTTTATGAAAGATATACAAGGAAAGTCAGAGAGGACCTCGAGAAATTAATAAACGGTAAAATGGGGGGCATGTAATGAAACAATCAGCTAAACTTCAACTATTCAACTACTTATATGAAAAATTTAGTGAACTTGGTGTCCCTGTAATTGAAACAAAAGAGTTAAACCAAGAGTTGTCTTATCCCTTCATTGCTATTCAAACAACCACAGATAGCATGAACGTGTTAACTTTTGACAGTTTTGGAGGTAACCCTACCGCCATCGTTCATCTGTGGGGGTTGGATATTGATAAAAGTGCTAATGACAATTTGCTGATGCAAGTTCAAAACATTATGTTAGATGATATCAAGCTTGAAGGTTTCAGCTTATTCAATCCGCAGTTAGACATCAATGAATCTATTGAAATTGAAGATAATCAAGCATTATCGCATGTAACTATAAATATCGAGTATACAAGTCATTAATTGGCTTGTTTTTTTATATAATTTTTTAGGAGGGCAAAACCTATGGCAATTAAACAAGGTACTGATGAGTTAGTCTTGATTCGTAAGGCTGGCGATAAAAAAGATGCAAATAAAGTAATGTGGGTAACAGAATTAGAACGCGAAACTGAAAAAGATAGAGATACAGAAGCTACTGTTGATGGTCCTGTTAACTCTGGAGGTACTTTAGAGTCTACCGTAACTATCACTTGCTACATGAACCAAGACGACACGTTATGTGATGAAATTGAAGATGCTACCGAAGAAGATACCCCTTATGAATTATGGGTAATTAACAAAAAAGTGAAAAATTCGGAAGGTAAATACAAAGCTGAATATCGTCAAGGTTATTGGAATAGTATTGACCGTACAAATGACGCTGATGATATCGCTGAATTCGAAACAGAATTTGGTGTATATCTTAAAAAGAAACGTGGATGGGCTACTTTACCAGAACAAATCGAGAAAAACAAAGCGGCTTATGGATTCCACGATACTATTGCCGCAGATCCTGCGAACGATGGTCTTGCGTCAGAAGATATCCCACAACCTAACCAACCTAGCACAGTAGAAAGTGTATAACAACGAGGGCCTCAAAGCCCTCTTTTCTTTTTGACTAATAAAATAAAGTGAGGTAATTAAAAATATGGAAATCAAATTTAACGGTAAAACAATCGAACTATCATTTGGATTAAAGTTTTTAAACATCATTGATAAAGAAATGGGCATGGAAGCAGAACAAGTTAACTTTGGTAAAGGTACAGAAATGTTAGTACCTGCACTAGAAAGCCACAGTGTAGTAGATGTTGCTAAAGTGATTAAAGCTGCAACTGCACAAGAAAAAGGAGCACCTAAAACAGAAGAAGATTTAGAAGCTGTTGTTGAAGATGTTATTGAAAATACAGGACTTGAAGAATTTTGTAACCAAGTTATCGAGGAACTGGGAAAGCGTGTTTTAACCCAAAACCTCGTTCCGAAAAAATACAAAAAGAACAGCAAGAAGTAGAGGAAGAAGTATTAACGTTTGATCGTATTGTTATCTTATGCATGAGTAAGCTCAAAATCTATGATTTAGATGTTATAGAGCGAATGACACTTAGAGAATTCAACTATCGTATGTATGCATTAGAGTATGAGCAACTAGATAAAGATATGGATATGTACAAACTCGCTTTTGCTATTAGAGATGCAGCTGCAGAGAAGAAGAAACGTGGCGGTAAAAAAGGCGAGACAGAATATCGCTTCAAAAGTGCCGATGATATTATGCATTACCAAGAAAACATTCAACGATTAAACAGAGGCGAACCTGTGAAGTTCGCTTCTGAAAGCAAATTTGAGGAAAATATGCCTCCTAAAGATTTACTTCAACAAATTGCAGAACTTAATAAATAAGGAGGTGGGAACACGTGGCAGAAGCTAATTACAGTATTAAAGCGACAATAGAAGCTAACGCAAAAAAGTTCAAAAGTGCTATACAAGCAGCTAAAAACAGTGCAGAACGCTTTAAGGGTACTATGGAGAAAATCAAAGATAATAAGATTGATGCAGACTCTTCTGGTGTGAAAAGAGCGGTAGAAAGTGCTAAGTCAGCTATGGAATCATTTAACAACACTAAAGCAGAAGGTAACTTAGATGTCGATATTGATGAAGTTAAATCTAAAGTTGCTATCGCAGAAGAATACGTAAGAAAATTCGATGCTTACAGAGGAGACGCTGAACTTGACGCTAATGTAGCGAGCGCAAAAGCTAACATCGAAGAAGTACAAGCTTATTTAGAACGTTTTGACGGTTCAACAGCTAATGCGCATGCCGATGTGGACGCTAGAAGAGCAATTACAACATTATCAAAGTTACAGATAGACCTAGATATGTTTGATGGTAACTCTTACAGTGCTCATTTAGATGCAGATGCTACAAAAGCTCGTGTAGCTATAGCAGAAGCTAAGAAGTCGCTCAATAGTTTTGCTAGGCAAAAAGCGAAAGCTACTGTAGAAGTTAACGAAGGCGCTGCTGTATCTAAGATTTTAGCGCTAAAAGCGATGTTACGTTCAATTCCAAATAAAGTCCATACTAGGCTCGAGGTTGATGGTAAAGGTGCATCGGACGTGCTAAAAACATTTAGAGCAGGTATAGATGATTATAGTAATGCAATGGACCGCCTAGCAAATGACATTCGTACCACAGGAACTGTATTCGGCAATATGATAAAAGGCTCAATGTTATCTAACATATCTTTATTAGTACCTGCAATAGCTTCATTGGTACCTGCGTTAATGGCAGTTATGAACGCAGCAGGTGTGGTTGCTGGTGGTGCTCTAGGAATGGCACAGGCATTTGGTACTGCATATGCTGGTGTTGGTTTATTTGCTGGTATGGCAGTCAGTGCTTTAGACATGCTCAAAAAAGGTACTTTAGAAGCTACAGCAGAAACACAAAGATATCAATCGGCATTAAATAGTTTGCAAAGCGCGTGGGAAGGCATAATTAAACAAAATCAATCTCAAATATTTAATACATTAGCAAATGGTATTGATACTGCAAAAGCTGCATTACAAGGATTAACACCTTTTATCTCTGGAGTGTCAAAAGGCATGGAACAAGCTAGTGCTAAAATGCTTGATTGGGTTAAAAACTCACAAGTCGCACAAAGTTTCTTTGAAATGATGGGTACAACAGGTGTAAGAATATTCAACAACATGTTAAGTGCAGCAGGTCAATTTGGTAGTGGGATTATTAGTGTTCTCACTCAACTAGCGCCACTTGCTGAGTGGGTTTCAGCTGGATTTAAGAAAATGGGCGCTGCGTTTAACTCGTGGGCTCAATCTACCGAAGGCCAAAATGCTATTAAATCATTTGTAGAGTATACTAAACAGAATTTACCGTTAATTGGTCAGATATTTGGTAATACTTTCAAAGGTATATTCAACCTTATGAAAGCATTCGCACCTAACACTCACTCTATTTTAGAATCACTTGCTCAAATGTCTGAGAAATTTGCTTCTTGGAGTGCTACTGTTGCTAAGTCAGACGGATTTAAGAAGTTTATAGCATATGTTCAAGAGAATGGTCCTAAATTACTTCAATTATTAGGTAATTTAGTGATGATTATCATTAATGTCGCAACTGCAATGGCGCCTCTAGCGTCAGTAGTTTTAAACGTAGCTCTAGCTGTAACTGATTTCATCAAGAATCTTACTGCAGCTAATCCTATAATCGGAATGATGTTAGGTATATTAGCCACACTAGGTGGCGCGTTTATGGCCCTTTATCCGGCTATTCAGTTTGTTATAAGAGTTATTGGCCCATTATTCGAATTATTAGGTGGTTTTAGCGGCATAGCTAGCATTATAACAGGAGCTGTCGAAGGTATAGGCGCAGCATTTGCATTTCTAACTGGTCCAGTTGGCATTATTATTGGTTTGGTTGCTGCAGTAATCGCTATATTCGTTGCTTTATGGAACTCATCATCGGTATTACGTAATGCAGTAATAGGAGCATGGAACGCTATTAAAAGTGCTGTTGGTTCAGCAATACAAGCTGTCATCGGTTTCTTAGGAGACTTATTATCTCAAGCTCAATCTATCATGGGACCTCTTGTACCTATATTCAAAAATGCTTGGGACACAATCGTACAAGTTGTTGAAACTGCAGTTAAATTGATATCTCCTATTGTTTCTCAAGGTTTCCAAGCTTTAGTTGCTGTTGTAAGTACGTTTTGGACTGTGATAACTACAGTTATTAAGGTTGCTTTTGATATTATTATCGGCATTATTACCGTAGCTTTACAGATACTTAGTGGCGACTGGTCGGGTGCTTGGCAAACCATATTAAAAGTTGGTCAAACTATTTGGCAAAATATTGTATCTGCAGCTCAAGCTATATGGGATATTTGGAGTAAATATCTACAACAAACTTGGCAAAATGCAGTCAACTTCTTTAGTACAATATTTGGGGCATTAGTTGGTATTGCAACTTCAATTTGGAATTCAATCGTTAATGCTATTATTTCTGTAGTTACTGGCTTAGGTACATTCCTTGCTAACATATGGAACGGAATTGTTACTTTAGCACAATTACAATGGTCAATATTAGTTACAGTTGCACAGACAGTTTGGACAGCCATTGTCACAGTGATAACTACAATAATTTCAACTTTAGTTACAATTATTACTACAGTTTGGACAGCGATTGTTACAGTTACGCAAACTATTTGGACAGTTCTTGTTACTATTGCACAAACTATTTGGACTGCGATATCAACGGTCGTTATGACTATCGTTAATATCATCGTTACTATCGTTACAACAGCTTGGACAACGATTTCAACTGTAACTTCTACTATATTTGGTGTTATTTCTACCATAGTATCTACTATATGGAATGTTATCAAAGGAATTATACAAGTTGTGTCTGCGATTATCGTTGGTATCGTTACTGGAAATTGGTCGAGATTAAGCGCTATTACAAGTTCTATAATGTCTGCGATTTCTTCTTTGATATCTTCTTTATGGAATTTAATTAAAAGCACAATTATAAACGCTGTAATGGGTGCTGTTCATGCAGCAGTTAGCGGATTTATGAATATGCTTAGTTCTATAGGTTCAGCTATGCATGGCATAGTAAGTTCAGTAGTAAATGGATTTATGAATGTGGTCAATACTGTTAGAAATGGCGTTAACAACGCGGTAAATGCTGTTCGTAGCTTTGTCGGTGGTATGATAAGCGCCGGACTTGATTTAATGCATGGATTAGTTAACGGTATTATGAGCGGTATATCATGGGTTGTAAACGCTGCAAGAAATGTGGCACAACAAGCTGTAAATGCAGCTAAAAGTGTGCTAGGCATTCACTCTCCATCAAAAGTGTTCAAAGGAATTGGTGGTTACACAATGGAAGGTTTCGCTAATGGTATTAATGGTGAAGGAAAAAGTGTGATATCAGGTATGGGTGCAATGGCTCAAAGAGTATCTGATGCTTTTGACCCAAGTCTAAATGTACCAAGTATACAAAGAGACCTTAAGAGTGCGAGTGCATCAGCTAATGCTAATATCACTCACACTCACGAATATAAAACAAATCCATCACAACGTGTTGTAACTGTAAAAATGGATGTTAACAACGACGCTTTAACTCATATTGTCAACGGACAAAATGCAGATAGAGATGCAACATTCACATTCTAGGAGGTCAGGCAATGGATTTAGAAATTAAACAAAAAGATGGATATAAATATAAGTTGTCTGACTTCGGTTTTCGAGTGAAAGATATTGTCATCGAAAGTCCGGAGATAGAGGACAACTATGAAACAAAAGAAAACACAAGTGGTCGTATGTTACTTAGTAGTCAGTATCGTAAAAGAAAAATTACGGTACCCTGCTATGTAGTTAGTACGAAACTTAATGACATACCAAGATTAAGAGATAAATTTTATGATTTGACTGTTAACACTGAGCCTGTTTGGATAAGAGAACTTAGATACGCAGAAGAACATAACTATGGTTTTTTACAACCTACAGAAGAAGATTATCAATCATATGACAAATACGGTTATCCAATATTTGATCATAATATGATGAATGATAATTTTTACACTAGTGGTAAACAGTATCAGGTTAAATGCTCATCTGTTATAACTCCAGAAAACAAGGGCAAAGTTATTAATTTCGATCTAGTCTTTGAAACGATTGAGATACCATTTGCCGAAAGTATAGGAACTTCATTGGACTTAGAAAACAAGCCTAATAAAGTGCTGTGGTCTAATGACATGCTAGTTCCATTTGACGAAGAAAGTGACAAGAGAACTTATACTTTTACTAATTGTTGGAATAATAGTGTTTATTATCACGGAAATGTTCCTAATAATGAGTTTAAACTTTATAAAAAAGTAACGATCATTCTAGGTAAAAGTGTAAGCAGTAAAGAAAGCTTCCTATTTACGTTAGGAAAATCTGATTATATGAAAATCAGTAATATTAGTTTAAAAAAAGGCGACAAGATAGTGTATGACGGAGTTCAAACGTGGAGAAACGGCACTCCCATTAATCATCGTTGTACAAACGCTCAACCTAAATTCTATCCTGGTTGGAATGATTTCGCTTTTAATCAACAGGTTAAGTCAGTAACTTTTGATATGAAATTTTATTATAAGTAGGTGGTTATTAAATGCCAGTATTATTTAGCCCTATAAGAGGAATAGGCGAGCCAGTTTATGTCACTACTACAACAACATCAAAGTTAGGTTCTGAAACAGTTGTACAATGCAAATTGCTTGAAGATAAATATAACTATAATGTTATACGAGGTATTGATAAACGCTGGACACTGACGCAGTTAACAGGACCTAATGACAAGAGAGAGTACGTTGCTTATATCATCGATAGACAAACACATGGTAGAAATCAAGAAGTTGCTGTAACACTTAGAGAGAAGCCGATAGATATTATCAAAAGAAAGAGAATGTATGACAAAATAGATGGTCCTCATAAACCACCCGACTTTTTCGAAAAGATATTTAAAGGAACTGGACTTAAATTCAAAGTGCCTAACAATATGTTTTTTTCTGAAATCAAAGATTCTGGCGAGGGAGAAAGTGTCGAGGATCTATTGAAAAAAGGATTAGAAGCATGGGATTTAGAGTTTGATATACATCATGATTACAAAACAAACACGTATACTTTTGAATTCACCCCGTATTTAGAGAAACAAGCAACTTATCATATTGATGATGAAATTAACGCAAACAATATGAAATTAGAAGAAGATAGTGGTCAGATGTATACCTATGTTAAAGGGTACGGTTCTTATACTGATGAAGAGGGTTTAGATGGTGCAGGTCTTATCGTTGAATTTGAGCACCCTAATATGAAAGATTACGGTAGGTTTGATGCACCACCTGTTAAAGATGGTTCTATTACTGATCCTGATATTATGCGAGCTAGATTGCAAGCTGTTATTAATGCATCTATAAAACGCTCTTTAACTTTGGATTTTATAGCTTTGCGACAACATTATCCTAATGCAGTTCCTAGAGTTGCAGACATTGTAAAAGTTAAGCACTCTATACTTGGCATCAATGAGTTTATGAGAATTGTAGAAGTTAAAACTATTAGAGACGCTGAAAATAAGATAGTAAAACAAGACGTAACTTTAGGAGATTTTAATCGTCACAACCGCTATTTAGAACGAATTAGTCAAGCAGCACAAGTTGTAGGTGGTTTAGGTGGAGGATTTGCTAATTCATATCGAACAACATACGCAAAAGCAAATGCAGCTATTACTTCTACAAGAAAGTCCATTGACTCTAACAAAGCATTGCATGGAAACGCCAATGGAATAAGAGCAATTGTAGAAAAAGACCACATACTAGAATATAACAGAAATGGTAAATTCCGAGTGTCTCACGATCGTGGTAAGACATGGCAAGTTATCGCAAGCGCTAAAAGTGGGTTTAACAAAAACGTAATACCAAAAGCAACAGATAAAGCATCTGGACTGATGAGTAATAATGATAAAAAGAAAGTCGATAGACTTCATTATAATCGTCTCAAAATGCAAGGTGAAAATGGTAAGTATTACAACATTACAATAGATAAAGATGGAAAACTACAAGTTAAGGAGGCGTAGCAATGCGAAAGACTATCTACACAAAACTAGATACTTTATTTAGTTCGCGTTATGTTAGAGAAAACGAACTCAATTACATTGCTATACGAGATATGCTAACTAATATCGAAGAAATATTAGTAAAGCATGGAAAAACTGAAAAGCAAGCACATAATGCTGAACAAATTGTATATACATTGCCTACTGGACCTAATGTTACTGTAGGTCAAGAGTTAGGTTATCAAAGTAAACGAATAAGAAACTTAGTTTTAGGAACTATCGGTAATGGGCTTCAAGAAGTGAGAGATAGTCGTACATCAATTGACGCTCAAAATTTCCCTATACTTTCAGAAAGACTAAGACATGATTTCACTAGAATAGATGAAAAAATAGACAAAGAACTAAATGTGGCTGATGACGCTACTTATCTATTTACTCCTCCATTTATCGCTAGTGCAGAACAAGGTGTTAATGAAACACCTAATAATAACGATCCCGATGACAATAGAAAAGTGTTTTATGACAAATTTGTTGACAACAAGTATGTTACGAAAAAATATGTAGGTAAAGACCAAAGTAACAAGTACAATGTTTATGCTTATGATTTCAAACCTCAAAACTATACAAAAACCTTACTCATCACATCATGTGTACACGGGAATGAATACAGCGCATTTTATGCTATAAGTCGATTTATGGATTTAGTCGTCAATGAATGGAACAAGTATTCACAACTCGCTTATATACGTAAAAACGTGAGGGTGGTTATAGTTCCTATCGTAAATCCATGGGGGTTTGCTAATCAAGAACGTGAAAATGTAAATAATGTCGATTTAAACCGTAATTTTGATTACTATTGGTCAAATGGTAGTGGTACACGTTCTACTGGTAAAAACTACAAAGGGACTAAGCCTTTTAGTGAAAGAGAAAGTAGAAACATGAAAGCCTTAGTAGAAAGTTTAGGAGATATTACAGCTCATGTCGATTGTCATAATATTATTTCTCAAGTAAGTGACTATTGCTTATTCTATCCGCGTTTTGCTAACCAACCTAACAATGTGATGACTGAAATGCTTTCAGAAATATCTGATCATGGGGATTATGTAACTTGGGGTTCAAGCACCTTAGCCTCATTTAGTAACTGGGTAGGTATTAAGCATGGTACAACCTCTTTCTTACCTGAAGTGTACGAAGGCAGAGCTGGAAAACCTAGAGGCGCTCAAGAGATGTGGCGTTCAGTTTACTATTTAGGAAACATCATAGTTAAATTAGCTAAATTGGACACTAACAAAGAAGGAAGAATTGCTAATCAACCTATTGTTAAGTCTTTAGTTTATAGTAGTAGATTTGATAAAAAAGATACTAAGCCTTTTTCACTTATCGCTAAAAAAGATTACCAACGTATGCTAATGACACAACAACGTTTCCAAGTCACAGCTAATGGTTTTGTAGAGTTAAATGGTTCTATTACTGTTGAAGTTGATAGAGATACAACGATAGCTGTAGCACCTTATGTAGTACAAAACTATCATTCGTACAGCGGTAACGGGAAAAGTAGAAGACGTCACTTATACAGAGTGAGAATGCCAGTTAAAAAAGGATGGCATACTATCCCACTTCATGCAATCGCTCCTGTTCAATACTCTACAACAAGCCCGAACAAAGTACACAGATCTAATGAAGTGATGGGGGTTGTAGATATTCTAAGAACAAAAGGTGTAGCTAGAGTTAGAAACATGATTATTAACCTCACTTTCACACCATCACATACACACACAGCAGTTCAAATTCTTAAATCTGGTGGGTATGGTAACCAAAAAGAAAAAACATTCCATCAAGTTTATCCTGATAAACCAAGCGCATATACTAAGACAAACAAAATTATTCATAAAACTAAAAAGAAAAAATAAGGAGGCTTCATAATGGATGGATTTTACAAAGAAGCAAGAATAACTACTGTCGACGAACCTTATTTAAAACCGATATCTGATGAAGGTATCGGTTTTTATAATATGGATATAAATACTGCGGTATTAACTTTTCAAGTGCGTAGAGAAATAAACGGGGAAAGTTATCCCCTAGAGATTAGCGAAGCTAATACTGAGATAACAGCTTATTTTGTTTCTGATAACGGTTCTTCGACCGGAAGAGTTAAAGTTGAATATGTTAATCCTATGAAAGGCATTATACGTTTAACTTTAGACAGTAATTTCCTAAAGGCTTCTACTGACACACATGTGACTGGTCAAATTTATATCAAAGCAGTTGGTCGTAAAGATACAGTTGTACTTAACGAGTTTCGCTTTTACGTAAAAGATGCATTAATTAACCAAATAGATGCTGATATTAAAATCAGATATATTAGAGAGATTGACGATCTTGTTGATTTAGTAAAAGACAGAATTGATACTGTATCGAAAGAATTAGAAAACGTTCAAAATGCTGAAGAAGAATTCATGAATTTTGTAAATACTCAAAAGACAGAATTTGTCAAACAAGTTAAAGATTTGCGGGAACAAATGGAAAGTTTCGCAAAACAAACCGAAACAGAGTTAACAGACTATCTAAATAATATTAACGATAAAATTTTAGAGGTCAACGAACGACTAAATTCGGCAACTGAAGGAGTTATAACAGAGAAAAACTTAGACGAGCACCTTATCAACTACGCTAAAAAAGATGAAGTTAATCAGCAGTTATCTAAGAAGGCAAACGAGGATGAATTTAAGACACTTTCTGATGGTTTAGATGAATTAATACAAAACAAAGTTAATGAAGCTATAAAGAGTGCTACAGGTCAATTATCATCACTTACAGAAGCCGAAGGTTTTGCTATTAGGTTAGATAATGTTGACTTATCTACTATGAGCAAAATTGATAAAACTGGTTTTTACTACCTTTACAACCCTACAAATTCTCCAGATCCCGATAATCAAAACGGCTATGCTATCGTTATTGCGAGAAGTGACACATACAAAAAAGTATTGTTTATGCCTTACAACAAACACAGAATATACTCTCGTAATATGATGGGTGAAACAACAAGATGGGGTTCTTGGTATGACGCTACAAAAGGAGTAGTAATTCCTGGATCTAATCCAGTTGTTTAGGAGGTTGATAAAAATGAAAAAGAATTCCATTACTTACTCATTAACATTTCTTTTAGTGTTAGGGTTTGGAGCTCTTATGTTTGAAAGAGGTTTCTTTTGGACAAGAGAACAAGAAGCTATTATTCATGATAGTGATTTTTATTTAGTACTACATCACATTATGCCTATTTGGATTTGGGGCATACTAGCAATGATGTTTAGTGCTTTTATTATTGTTGCACCTTTCTTTCTACCTACACAAAAGTTAAACAACATATTTAACTATCTTATTTGCATTGGGGGTTGGGGCAATGCTTGTTTTTACTTCCTAATGACATCTGCAAGTATGTTTCATGCTATCAATTGGCTTTCTCCTCTGCAATTTTCTACTTTCACTATGATTTGTGGAATTATGGGATTCTATGGAGGTGTGGAGATTGTCGGAAAAAGAAGATAAGTACGTATTACGTTCTGAATGGATACAAAACACCGGTAAGATTTATGAAAAAATCAACGAAAACGACAGAAAACACATCGAAGCATATAGCACTCTCGATAAAAGATTAGAGAAGCAAACAGGATTACAAGAAAAGCAATTCGAGTCTCAAGAAAGATTGGAAAAGCATTTAGAAAAAATTAGCAGCGTCATAGAAAAAGTAGGCTCAGAATTTACAGATGTAAAATATACTGTTAAATCACATGAAGCTCAATTAGAAAACATCAAAAAATCAATTTCTGACAAACAAAAAGGAAATGTACAAGTTGTTGCTGCGTTAATTACTGGTGGTTGTGCAATTATTGCAGCAGCATTCGGTTTAGCCTCCGTAATATTTTAAGCTGACACTTCGGTGTTGGCTTTTTATTTTGATTGAAGAAAGTAGGTGTGTAAATGGCTATACTACCTAAAAGCGGAAAACCAACAGCCTCACAAGTTGTAGATTGGGCTAAATGGATGGCTAAAAACCATAAAGGTGTCGACATTGACGGAAGATATGGTTTCCAGTGTTAACTTTCAGCACCATTAGTGAGTAATCATTAATGAAAACTCCTCTAATTCATGGGAACCCCTAACGTAAAGACGAGGGCAATCATGAGCGAAGCCTATAAATAGGAACGTGCAACGACTAGTCGAAAGACGTACGCTCAAGCGAGTGGAAACGGGGAGCAACCTATTGGGTTGATGATATAGTCTGAACATTCATAGAAATATGAAGAAGGTAGTAAGTAGCGAATACTATCGTAACAATATTGTGGGATTTACCTAACTATATTTTTCAAAGATATTGGCATTTTAGAACTTGGGGAAATGCAAATGCTATGGCAAACCGCAGTCAATACCCTAATAGATCATGGAAAATTTATAGAAATACTCCTAGTTTCGTTCCTAAGCCTGGGGATATAGTTTGTTGGACATATGGTTGGGCTGGACATACTGGGATTGTTGTAGGTCCTAGTGATAAAAACACCTTCCGAACGGTAGACCAAAACTGGTACCATTCAAACCAATGGAGTGGTTCGAGAGCAGCGTTTGTTAATCATAACTACAACGGTAATGGTGGGAACATTTATTTTGTTAGACCTCCTTATAAAGCTGAGAAAAACCCTCCTAAACCAAGCGGCGGTTCTCACACTTCAAGCGCCACAACAACAGATAATAATAAAACAGTAACGATTAAGAAGAAACGAACACATATCAATTTCACTATAGATGATGGTGAACCAACTTATCCTGAATTTATCCGACACGATATTGTTCAAGGTAAAGATAGAGGTCATAACCCTAAGAAAGTGACTATAAGAAACGCAAATACAATGTGTTCAGTTCTTGATCTATACTTTGATAGAGAAAAATATCTTACTGATAAAGAATATCCTCACTATTTCGTAGATAGAAACCATATATGGCAACCTAGATTAGAAATGTACGAAGTACCTAGCCACCCTGATAATATCGTTATTGAAGTGTGTCAAGATTTATCAGCAAGTAAAGATGATTTCATTGTCAACGAGATACACACAATGCTGCAAGCAGTGTTCAGAATGAAATATCAAGGTATACCAGTTAAGCCATCTTCTATTGAAGTTGACACATCTAATATTTGGCGAAGCGTATACGAGCATGGAGCTTGGGATATATCACTCAATGGATTGCCACCTAAGAAAAACATAGACAAAACAATCAATGGATTACTATATCTATATAAAAACAGTAAGAAGTTACTTTCTGAAATTCCTAAAGATAAAGTTAAGACTAAAACTATTAAAGTTACAGTTCCAGCATCTAGTGTTAATAAGAATACAACTACAACGACAAACAAAAAAGGAAGCAAAGATCCTACTGTGGTTGTTTCAAGAAGTGCTTATTCATTCAAGAGAGCGGTAGCTATCCAAATGACTAAATCTCCTCAAATAAACTACGGTAACGGGTGGTATGGTGCAAGTTACTCGGCAACACTTAACGCTATGAATTCGCTTAAGATTTGGAATAGTAAAACACAAAGATATCAAATGCTTAATCTTGGTAAATATCAAGGTGTATCAGTTTCAGCACTTAATAAGATATTGCGCGGTAAAGGTTCTTTATCCGGGCAAGGTAAAGCAGTTGCTTATGCTTGTAAGAAGTATAACCTTAATGAAATATACTTAATTGCACATGCTTTCCTTGAGAGTGGTTATGGTACATCTTACTTCTCAAGCGGTCGCGCAGGTGTTTATAACTACTTCGGTATAGGTGCATATGACTACAACCCTAATTATGCAATTACTTACGCTAGAAATAGAGGGTGGACGACTCCTGCTAAAGGTATTATTGGTGGTGCTAAGTTTGTAAGACAGGGTTATATCAGCAAAGGCCAAAATACACTTTATCGTATGCGATGGAACCCTAGACATCCAGGCAATCATCAATATGCAACTGATGTACGTTGGGCACAAGTTCAAGCGACAACTATCAAAAATCTATATGACAAAATCGGTATAAAAGGTGTCTATTTCATTAGAGATAGATATAAATAGGGATAAGGCTGACAGCTCTTATCCCTAAATTTATTATTGGAGAGGTGTTTTTATGGAAACGTACAAAACCGGTACAGTTAATACAATCATCAATGAAAATGGCGTTGATTTAGGCAGCATAAACGTTAATCTGTACACAATGGATAACAAGACATCTGTTATTGATATCCATATTAAGAAAAAGAACATTATTAATGAAAATCAAGAATACATCTCTGTGAATTTCAATCAGACGAAATTCGAACCTGTATTACATGTTTTTGCACAAGATGGTTCTATATTCACTAATGAGCCATTAGAAATAGTTAAAGCTGAAGAAGGCTTTGTAAGATATATTATCCCTGAATATATCACTAAGCATGTAGGACAAATGCAATGTAAATTATTCTTAGAAAATCCTGAAAATAACGATAGCACACATGTTGCTAACTTTTATTTTACTGTTAACGACAGCGGTATAACTAAAAGTGTAGGAAAAGAAATACGTGTGGAATTACTAGATGATATCGTAGAAAAAGTAATGAAAGACAATGTAGATATTTTCAAAGGACCTAAAGGAGATACTGGAGAACAAGGTCCAGCAGGACAAGACGGTAAAGATGGTAAAAATGGCATTAATGGTATCGATGGTATAAATGGTAATCCAGGCCCTCAAGGTCCACCAGGACGAGATGGGAAAGATGGTGTTGACGGACAAGATGGTTCAGATGGAAAGTCATTTGATTTTGAAAGTCTCACAGAAGAACAAAAAGCTGAAATTACACCTAAACTACCTGACTTTAGTAATTGGCAACAGTATAAACTAACGAATGATGATGGTACTTTAAATTCTATAACAGCAGAAGTCGATATGAACATGATGACTAGCGACATTTTTACTAGAACAGGTTTCAATTATTGTAGTAATATCAAAAACGCGCCTAACGGTGGTACAAATAAAGGATATATTAATGTTTATATACAAAGCGATACAATTGGCTATGCGTTTTATAAAGATTACAATTCAAGTTCTATTTATACAAATTATAAATATGGTAAAAATTGGCAAGGATGGATTTTAATTAATCCTCAAGGGCAAATGACAAAAATAACAAATGATAACGGTTTCTCTTTTTATATAGACTCTATAGATTTTAATGATTTATCGGGCTTTGCCAGTAATCATACTACTGGTTTTTTCTGTTCGAACAATCTTAAAAATACACCTAATGGGTATACATCTGGTTCTATTTTACTAGTAAGGACTTTTGAGGAAGTGAATAAAATAATATATACCAATCCTTTTAATAAT
>ERZ501055.61-NODE-61-length-46013-cov-9.141412_pt1 | contig 46013 bp, 39 predicted proteins | sample MGYA00510860_ERZ501055 | MGnify/ENA primary metagenome ERZ501055 (study PRJEB25958, sample SAMN03398538) | human skin metagenome | study: EMG produced TPA metagenomics assembly of the Human Skin Microbiome Metagenome (human skin metagenome) data set. | reverse complement strand
CCCATCCACCGATACTGGAGAACTCATGAGCGACGTCGTCATCACTGGTTTCGGGGCCACCACACCGTTGGGACCCGACGCCCCCACCACCTGGCAGGGGCTGCTGGAAGGTCGAAACGGGGTGCACAACCTCGACTTTGACTGGATTGACGACGTTCCCGTCAAATTCGCCGCCCCGGCGATCGATGAGCCGGCCAACCACCTGTCTCGCCCACAGGCCCGCCGTCTAGACCGTTCGAGCCAGCTGGCCCTTGTCGCTGCTAAAGAAGCCTGGTCCGATGCGGGCTTGGAGCTTCCCGAACCCGACGATTCCGGCTCCAACGGGATCGATCCAGAGCGCCTGGCGGTGTGCTGTGCTACCGGTATTGGTGGCCTGCACTCTTTGCTCGGCCAGTGGGATATTCAGAAGGATAAAGGTTTCAAGCGAGTTAGCCCCTTTACCGTGCCGATGTTGATGGCCAACGCCCCGGCAGCCAATATTGGTCTGATGGTGCACGCCAAAGCCGGTGTCCACACCCCCGTTTCAGCTTGTGCATCCTCATCTGAGGCGATTTCGCTGGGCTTGGATCAGATCCGTCTGGGACGAGCCGATATTGTTGTCGTCGGCGGCGCCGAGGCCATCATCCATCCATTGCCGGTGGCTGCCTTCGCCCAGATGAAAGCCTTATCAACTCGCAACGACGATCCTAAGCACGCTTCGCGCCCGTGGGACGTTGACCGTGACGGCTTTGTCATTGGTGAGGGAGCGACGATCATGGTTGTCGAGACACTTGAACATGCTCAGGCCCGCGGTGCGAGGATCTACGGCACTCTTGCTGGATCCGGTATCTCGGCCGATTCGCACGACATCGTCCAGCCCGATCCCACAGGTTCTGGCCAGACATCGTCAATGCGCAAGGCCTTGGCCTCAGCCGATCTGTCACCCACCGACATCAATCACGTCAACGCCCACGCGACCTCGACCCCACTAGGCGATATTGCGGAAGCTCACTCGATCGCCGGCGTCCTTGGTACGGCCACTGATCAGGTACTCGTCAACGGCACCAAGTCAATGACCGGTCATCTCTTGGGTGGCGCTGGGGCTCTGGAGTCCTTTGCAGCGGTGATGGCTCTGCTGAAACGCCGGGTGCCCGGCACCATCAACATCGACCACCTCGAGCCAGACTTAGGGATCAACGTCGTCACCGAAACGACCGACCTACCTGACGGCGATCTGGCTGCCCTTAACAATTCCTTCGGGTTCGGAGGGCATAACGTCACCTTGGCGTTCACCAATGCCAACGCCACCCGCTGAGTCTTGGTGACGGCCCCGTCACCAGATGGGATTGCCCTGCGGGCCGGGAACCGCATAAATGGCCTTCGGTGGCTCGCCGTGAGAGAGGTCACCAAGCCAAACAACCACCGCAGGGCGTCAGGTATCCGCCACGTCACGACCTCATATCCAAATCGAGAGGCATCGCTGAACGAGAGGCATCGCTGAAAGCGAAAGGTCAGGCATCCCGGGGAAAGCCAGTAAGTATTGGTGACTCCCATCGCAACATCATCGACCAATTCCCCTTCTGTACGTCGGGCCCGTGATAGCCGTAGTAGGGCGTGCCCCCTCAACGATGCCATGATCATCGATATCCTCGAAACCGCCCGCGTCATCATCTGACAGCTCGATTCCCCAAAGAATGGCAACGTTGCCCTGAATCGCCCGTCTGCTCATCGAACCACCATCACCGTAGTCGAAAAGGCAGCTCAACATCCTTGGAATTAGGTCTTTCGGCGTAATCAACTACCCCGATGAACATCAACCTGAGTGTGGAACCTTATTGTTTGATTCCCTTTGCGTGCTATCACGGCAACAGCCTGGTTCCCGTCACCAGTACCCGGCGCAAAAACCCTCGAATTCTTGTCTCCATCAGAGATCTTGTTCGCGAGAATCCAGTCGGACCTTCGTTGTGCCCACAGGTACACGGTAATTTGGGCAGTTCTTTTTCAGTCCATCATCCTTTCAGTTCATCATCGTTAGTTGTCCAAGACCCATGTGCGCTCACCGCTGCCGGATAGCTTGTCAACATGTGCGGATTCTCGGCAACTGACTCGAAGAGCTCGACTGCCAGCCTCTCGACGGGACGATTCCCGTCGAGACGCCCGACATTCGCATAGGGTGCCGAACTCACGCTCTGGGAAATGGGAGAGGCCACTACCGCGATTACAGTGATCTGGGGGTTACCACAACGGAAACCAGTACCATCACAATGGCCTGTGTCCTGTCCATGGGCAGAGTATTCGGTAAGAGCACACGCAACTCACTCAACCCATGCTCACCCGACGGACAGCCACGGAACTTGCAGCGATGGGTCACAGGCTCGATACGGTTCAAGCTCAACGTCCCACGGTTCGCCCAGCAGGTCGCAAATCTCATCGTCGAGACGAAGCCCTGTGCGACGCGAAGCAGTGATCGCTGAACGCAACCTCATCTCATCAACAAGGACGGAACCGGCTTCGTCGGTGGGCGCGGAAAAAATACCCAGATCGGGGGTGACGCTCCAGCGATGCAGCACGGCTCCGGCTTCGACAGTCAGCTCGACACGCACCCGCTGCCAAGCGGCGAGCGTGGAAATGAACTTGCGAGCATCGGCGACGTCACCACGCCACGCCGATTCTGCTCTCCACGTGCCCGGCTCAACTGGTTGGTTAGTCCATCGCAGCGGTGCAGGCATAGCGAATGCGGCATCGGCGGCCCATTCAATATGGCTGCGCAATGCCGTCGGAGCCGAGTGAATGAAGAGAGTTCCACTGGCCAGCTGTGTCGTTTCCACGGTCGTCCTCCCGGTACCACGTGCCTTCCCCTGCCGTGGTGCGGTACGGACCCAGCAGCAACGATAGACGACCCGACTCACGGACGCCATATCTGCGCCGGATCGCGAGCCCCGAAAATGTCAGTGCCGATACGCACTTGGGTGGAACCATGAGCAATGGCGATCTCTAGATCCCCTGACATTCCCATGGACAACTCGGACCAGCTGCTAATATCACCAGCTTCCTGACGCAGCTTCTCTTGAGTGGCAGCGACGAGGTCGAAGCAGTCTGCTACGGCCTGTTGATCAGGACTATTGAGAGCCACGGTCATAAGGCCGCGCACATCGAGAGAATCGAAGGCGGCCAGTTCTCGAGCGAATTCGACAGCTTCATCGGGAGCGATCCCAGATTTTTGAGGTTCAGCCGAGGAATTCACCTGGACTAATACTCGTAGCTGATGCCCCTCCTGCTGTAACCTCTTGTCGAGTTCATGGGCAACCTTGAGCGAGTCGAGGGCCTGGAATTCGGCGGCGAAGCGGGCCACGTATTTGGCTTTGTTGGTCTGCAAACCACCGATGATGGCCCATTCCAATCCGGGGTGATCAGCGTCCATGAGCTCAGACTTCGCGAGCGCGTCTTGCACCTTATTCTCACCGAAAAGCCGATAGCCAGCCTGATACGCCTCATCGACCATGCTGGGAGGCTTGGTTTTGGAGACTGGTAGCAACGACACCTCACCGGGATCTCGGTCACAAGCTTGGCAAGCATCATCGATGCGGGTACGCACAGCCGCTACGTTGTTAGCCACACTCATGGGAAACTCCTTATTGCCGCAACGTCGACGAATCTACTCTCGAGGAGACGGATTAGGGCCAACGGGCACACAAACTGACGACCGAGGCCGCCGTCAGCACCATGAGAGCTAAAGCAACACCGACGTACTTATCAGTCACTTCCCCGAAAACCTTCTCGTACCCTACCGATTGAGCAATTGACTTATAGACGTCTGACAGCTGCCCCAAGGACTCTGCGGAGAACTTTTCGCCTCCAGACGCTTTCGCGACTGCCGCCAATTCATAGTGGTTAACGGGAACAGGTTGACGCTGACCCCCCTCGACGACATATCCGCCCGCGGTGCCGTAAGCGATGGTGTACACCGGGACATGCTGGCGTCCGGCTTCCTTGGCTGCTTCGAGAGAAGGACGCCCAACATTGGTTGCACCGTCGGAAAGGAGCACGATCGCCGCTGGCGGCTTCTGTCCAGGGTGCTTCGGATCGTCCGGAACCAGCTTGAGGGCGTTGAGAGAGGAATAAATCCCTTCGCCAATCGCGGTAGATGGCAGCACTTGGAGATTCGCGATCGCGGTCGATACCACAGCACGGTCGGTCGTTGGGGGTACCACGACCTGAGAGGATGCCGCGAACTTCACCAAGGAGACATTGAACCGTGGCGGCAAATCCCCCAGAAAGTCTTTGGCAGCCGTCTTCGCAGCGGAAAGTCGGGAGGGATCAACGTCGGTCGCCACCATTGAGCGCGACACGTCGATGGCGACAACGACGGTCGCTCGGTCTCTTGGCACGTTGTGGTAGGCCTTTGGTTGGGCAAATGCCAGCACCATGGTAGCCATCGAGAGTACTGATAGTCCCATCGTCACATGCTGCCTCCACGGCCGCGAGTTAGGCAGCAATCGCTTTAACTCGTTACCGCCATGGTGTGGCTGGCGACGCCACAGCACTACTATCAAGTAGACGGCGAGGAAGATCACCGGCACCAGGAACCACCACAGTCGCCCGGGGCGCCCGAAAGCAATCAGGGTCATCATGGCCATCTCACCACCACTGACAACGTGACCAACCCAGAGACGACGGCGAAGCAGAAGGCATAGAAAGCCCACGTCGCCGTCACCTCTTTTCTGACCGGTTCGTAACCCACCGAGGAGTGCACCTGCTTATAAACCTCCTGGAGCTTGTCCGCCGAGTCAGCGGTCCACGACTTGGCGTCAGTACGGTCGGCGACATCAGACAAGAGCTTGGTATCGGGTGCGACCCTCTCTCGCTGCCCGTCAAGATCGACATACCCGGTTTCGGTACCAAAGGCGATGGTGTACACCGGAACCTTGGCAGCAGCAGCGTGGGTGGCAGCCACTAGCGGGGAACCCCCTTGGGTATTACCCCCGTCACTGAGCATGACGATGGCGGCTGGAACCCGATCCTTAGACCCGCCGGGTGCCATCTTGACGGCCTGAAGGGATTTGTCAATGGCCTCGCCCAGCGCAGTGCCATCTTGCAACTCGATGCCGTCAAGAGCGCGCAGCACGGTGGGTCGGTCGGTCGACGGTGGCATCCGAATCTCCGGATGCGCGGAAATGCTCACCACTGCGACATTGAAGCCGGTTGGAAGACTATTGACGAAGTCTTTGGCCTTAGCCTTAGCCGCAGCGAGACGATTGGGTGAAGCGTCGTCAGCTTTCATCGACAAGGATGAGTCGAGGGCAACAACGATGGTGGCGCGATCGCGCGGCACCTGCTCGATGCCCATCGGCCGAGCCCATGCAACAGTGGTGGTTGCCAGGCACAGCAGAGCGGCGGCGACCGCGATATGCCTCTTCCACTGCGGCTGCTTGCTCATGACCGCGCCCAGGATGGCGGTATTGGTAAACCTCATCGCCGTGGAACGGCTGCGATGCAGGGCCCAGATGTAGAAGACCAGCAGCACCGGGACGAGCAGCAGGAGCCACAGCACCCACGGTGATTTGACCTCGGGTAGGCCGAGGAAGAGCGGCGTCACTTCGTCACCCCCTGAGGCGGCTGATGCAAGATTGCAGCAGTACGCCGGTATCCGAGGACAAATCGCGCAATATCGGTAACCCAGTCGGAGTCAGTACGCAGCTGAATGTGTCCGGCCCCCGCACGCCGGATGGCCGCAGAGATGCGCTCACGCTGAGCCCGGGAAGCAGCGTTCATCCGCTCTCGAGTGGCCTTGTCGGCGGTGTTGACGTAATGGGCGAAGGACGTTTCTGGGTCTCGGACCATGACGTCACCCACGTCGGGAAAGTCCAGCTCAGCAGCGTCAACGACTTCGATGCACAGCACCTGGTTTCGCACCGACAGCCGGCGCAAGGACCGTTCCCACTCTGGGCGATCGTTGGGATCCAGAGCGTCGTCACCGGGAGACAGGAAGTCAGAAACAACGACTTTCATACCGCGACGCCTCGCCGAAGCAGCGAGATTTTCGATGCCTTTGGCCAGAGTCATCTGTCCAGGAGCGTTGTCGGCGACAATTGGCTCAGTGAGCATTGAACGCAGCAATCCATAGAGAGCTGTTCGCCCGGAACGGGCAGGCAGGCGGCGCACTGAGTCAGGGCGCATAATGAGCCCGCCAAAGCGGTCCCCCATGCGCTGGGAGAGGAAACCGATGGTCGCAATAGCAGCAATACCCAAATCACGTTTCGTCATGGACACCGTGCCCCAGTTCATGGAACCGGTGACATCGAGAAGTGCCCACACCTCGAGCTCACGGTCAGCAATGGTCTCGCGCACATGTGGAACGGTAGTGCGGGCTGTGACCGCCCAATCCATCATGCGCACATCGTCTTGACCGGGTTCGTAAGGTCGGGCGTCGTTGACGTCGGCCCCAGCCCCAGGCAACAGACCCAGGTGGTCACCATGGAGGAATCCCTCCAATCGACGCACAATCGTGAGTTCCAGGCGCCGCAGTGCTGCCTCCGGCGCAAGCTGATTGAGCGGCAGAGTCGCCCCAGTGGGTGAGCTCACCAGCGTCTGCGCCACTGATGGTGGCTGCGGATCGCGGAAGATCGGTCGCGTCATAGCGGACGCCTCAGGACCGGGAAGGCGGGGCCGTCGGAGCAGGGTACTGGCCTAGATTGTCGCAGCCGTTGTGTTGAGCGGTCTGGTGCTGCTCCTCGTTCCACACCGGGGTGGGCGGTGGAACCATGGCGACAACCCTCTCAATGACGTCGGAAGCGAACACATTGTCAGCGATAGCGTCAAAGCTGAGCACTAGGCGGTGAGCCATGACATCGACGGCAACGGCCTGAACGTCGGTCGGAAGGACGTAGTCGCGACCATGGACCAGAGCCAAGGCTCGAGCCGCAGCAATCAGGCCAAGGGTGGCTCGAGGAGAGCAACCAATCTGGATGACGTTGGCGAGGTCAGGCATTCCAAAGTCGCCAGGATTACGGGTGGCCAGCACCAAGCGTACGACATATTCAGCGACGAGGTTGTGTACGAAAACGTCGGAGGCCATATTTTGCAGGGCCACAACAGCCTCAGGCGTCAATACTTGTTGAGGCTGGGGAGCCTTGACGCTCATCCGGCGCAGGATCTCGAACTCCTCGTTTCCACGCGGGTACGGAACGTCTATCTTGAGCAAAAAGCGGTCGCGCTGAGCTTCGGGGAGCGGGTAGACACCCTCGGATTCCACCGGATTCTGGGTAGCGATGACACTGAACGGGTGAGGTGCGGGGAAGGTCTGCCCGGCAATCGACACCTGTTTTTCAGCCATGAGCTCAAGCATCGCCGACTGCACCTTTGCGGGAGCTCGGTTGATCTCGTCAGCGAGCACGAAGTTCACGAAGACTGGCCCGAGCTCAATGTCGAAGGTTTCCTTTGATGCCGAGTAGATGCGGGTACCGACAATGTCAGAAGGCACGAGGTCAGGAGTGAACTGGACTCGTGCAAAACCGCCGCCCAAAACGGTCGCAAAGGAGCGTACGGCAAGGGTCTTAGCGACACCTGGAACACCTTCAAGGAGGATGTGGCCCTTGGCAAGCACCCCAACCATGAGCTGCTCGACCATGCGCTCCTGGCCAACGATAACCCGCTGTACTTGCCCAATGGCCTGACCAATGAGACGAGCTGCCTCGTCGTTCGACATCGGGGCGTCCTGGTTACCCTTGCCGATGTCCTGACCATCCGAGTAGTGCTGGGTGCTCACTAACGTCTCCTGCCTGGCTTGCGCACGACCCGCGACGGGCCCGCTCTCACGATACCGTGACAGTGCCACAGCCCAAGAACAGCGCGAACCAACCCAGGCGAACACCTGCCGTTCGGAGGTCGTGGTCCAAATGTGGTGAGATGGTATACGATGTTGAGTAATCCGTGGCCTCCTGAGGCACTACCCCTGCAACCGTCTGACCCACCGCGGGTTGACGAATTCTGGCTCGACGCCCGCCTCTTAACGATGCCGTCAGGCACGGTATTTGCTGCCCACGACGACGAGGGCCAAGCCCTCCTGGTCATTGTGTTGTCTCACGGCGCAGCCAGTGATCCCGCATCGTGGGACCGGCTTGCAGGAGAGGTTAACCATCTCCATTCTGAGACTGTCATTGCCCGCAGTGGCGCCGGACAGAACACAGGCCGGCTCGGCGGGTTGTACCGCCCGGTCACTGGCCCCGAAGATAGTGGCCCGTCTTTAACCCCCTGGGTCGCCCTGATCAACGATGGCTCACGTGCTGCCCTGGCAGAGGCGCGACGAATCCTCAGCGCCGTCGACATGTCGACTCTGTTGGGCCCCCCGGTAAGTGGTCCGAGTTACCGTTTGCACTGGATTGACAACACTGCCGCTGGCCGGGTCCGTACCTGGCCCTTACCATGGCCAGGTCGGCGCGACAAAGCTGGTTGGTCGACCACCGTGGTTGCATGGTTACTCACCCTTTTCATCGCCTTGACGGGTCTGCTCATCGCGGTATTGCTATTCCAAAATGTGCCCCCCTCTCCCCCACCTCCCCCGGTTCCGACGTCTGGATCGTCAAGTAGCTCGTCAAGTCCCACACCTGGTCAGAGTTCGGGGCAAAGTACGTCGCCGTCTAGTGGCAGCCAGTCGCCGAGTCCCTCGAGGGGTAAGTCCCCCTCATCGGCTAGTAAATCCCCCTCAACAGGGCGTAGCGAGTCTCCCACACCGTCGAATAATCCGTCGATGTTGCCGTCGCGCACTCCGTCAATGCAGTCGCCGGGCGTAGGCTCCGGCACCTCGTCGGCATCTCCGACTGGACGAGGAAGACTGTGATGATTGCACTCATGCCACTGATTTGGACGGCACTTTTCTGGGAGCCGACAAGATGCCCAGTGCCGAAAACACCGAGGCCATACTTGCTGCTGCAGATGCCGGCGTACACGTCGTCTTCGCTACCGGACGTCCTTACCGCTGGCTGACGGTTCTCGACCCATTCCGACCACCGATCCACCCAACACTGTTAGCTTCCAACGGAGCGGTGAGCGTCGAGCCGCTACCGGAAAGGTTCTGCACGACGTATACATGGCCCCGCAGAAGGTCGCCGGCATCGTCTCTGACATCCGCCAAGCACTCCTGCACACACTGTTCTGTACCGAGGAGGCCACCCAATAGTTCTCCGAAGAAGGGTTCGACACTGGCAGATCGGCGGCCCGCCGGACGGTGAGGGCCAAATCTAGAGTTTCCTGGGAGAGGATCACCGCATCGTCAAGCTACTAGTGCGAACCTTTGGCTTTCCCAGCGACGAGTTGTTCCAGGTCGTCAAACCCATCGTCGGAGACCGTGGCACAGTAACTCTTTCCGCAACGAAAACGGATGGTCTGATAGAGGTCGCCGGACGGGGATCTCCAACGGTTCAGCGTTGAGGCAGGTCTGCGACGATCTGGGCATCGATCCGGCCGACGCGGCTGCCTTCGGCGACATGCCAAATGACCCCACAATGCTGGAAACAGTCGGACACCCCTACATTGTGTCAAGGGCTCACCCGGTACTGCGCGACCGTGGATTCGCCATAATCGGCAACCACGACGAGTCGGCGGTGGGACGGAAAGTACGGGCTTTACTGAGTTGAGTCGCGTCACGTGTCAACTCCAGACCTGCCCCCGCAGTCTTCCCTGGTCGTCACTGTCCACACCGACGAGGCTAGCGGTCGCCCGAAACATCGGATTAGCGCTGACTGCCACGTCGGCAACCAGCGCTAACACACGGGAATCATCGCATCGATCAAGCAATAACAAAGATCACTGGATGTACCCCGGCACGTAGACGCAGCGGATCTTCTTAGCTTTGTTTGGAAGCAGTGTGTTGAATACGACCTGGAAGGCAACCGGATCGTAGGTGAACCCGAAGTGGTCCGTATGGTCTTTGGCACACACAGACTGCATGGTGATGTTCGTTACCCCAGGCTGACGGATGAATGCGTTGGTGTATGGCGTCACGACATCGTCATACTTGGTACTGATGACCGTGTAACGCACGCCTGGTGCAGTCATCCCGCCATCATTGAGCTCACCGAGGAAGGTAGATCCTGCGAGCTGTTGTGGCAACGACTCGAAATTGTGCCTATCTGCGTAGCTCTGTAGGGCTCGCGCGCTCAAACTGCCGGGTCGGTCGAAGCCAGCCAACGTGACTAGACCGTAGACACTTGTGCCCTTGTTCGACGGGACGAGGCCAATGAGGTGGTTGACGACCCGGTTTCCTCCAAACCACTTGATATAAGCACGAGGAAGAGGACCTCCACCCTGGGAATGACCAACGAGGTCAACCTTCTCAGCACCTGTCGCTGCTCGCACTTTATCGACATAATGAGCCAGAAATGCAGCACTAGAACGAATATCACCGACGGTAGCTGCCCATTCTCGGTCAGGGTTGGTTTGAATGTTGTAATTGAAAGTAAATACACACAGACCAGCCGATTTAAGCTCAGGTGCGTAATACGACCATGTTGCGAATGCATCCTCGCGGGTGCCAGGGATGAGAACAACGGGGCGAGTACCCGGGGCAGGCTTACACGTAAAGTCGTTAGCACCCTTGGGATTTGCACCCGCATGCCAACGCGAGTACTGCGAGGCCACGGGCCAGGTGCGGAACTGTGGTCCTGTGCCATTCGACGGTACGCCATCTGGACTATGCGGAGCGGCAACGCCGCCGGGGTGATCAGGAGTGATTCCCGAGTCCGTAGCCCACGAAGTACCGACCGCCATGGTCATCGATAGCACAATCGCGGCGGCGGTGAAGACAGCGAGGACTGTTCTGCGTAGCTCGATAGATCTCATAAATCGCATTCCTTAGTCGATCAATTGCCTGGCTCCTATGCCAGGACGGTGATCACACTACCCGGGGCAGGGTGTGCCTTAGCCCACCATCCCCACAAAGAACAACCGTGCACAGTTGCCGATATCCCGATGCACATATCGTCACCGATTAGCCCAGCCAAGACGCCTCAATCAGTTGCCGATTGACACCGGGGTAATCACCTTCGTCCATTAAAAAGCTACGCAGTCCCTTACGGCGTATTCGCCTGGGCCTAGACGGGCGACTTCATGCCTCGAAGTGAAGTTACAGATCCCATAACGGGGATGGCGAACGTTAACATCGTTACGTCCGCAAAGACCTCAAACCGTACAAGGTAGGGCGTGCGGGGCTCGAACCCGCGACCCAGGGATTATGAGTCCCCTGCTCTGACCGGCTGAGCTAACGCCCCGAGACGAGTAGCTACCTTACCGGGTAAAATGTCCGCGAGCACCTTGCGTTGCTGACCCTGGCGTCTGATCACCGAACAGCCCCGTTGATTGACAACTCCGCGGTAGCATTTTGGGTGATGTCGTGGTGGCTGGAAGCTTTGAGCATGGCCATCCTCGTCATCGTGATGATCTTTCCTTGAAGATGCACTGGACGATGACGTCAGCATGCAGCAAGACATAACTGGAGAGGGCCCCGAACGTCACCAGAGTCGGCATAGTCTCAACGTGGGAATCAAAGTCGCGGTGACGGACGCTACGACGACGATGGCCACTCACGGGACGCCTTTGGAGTTGGTATGCGAAAGCACGGGAGACATGACCTTGTCACGAGCCATTACGAAGATCAACCGGACCGTTGAGGAATGGGCGACCACAAGGCAGGCAAAGATAGCAACAAAGGCGCTGACGACGGTGAACACCGGAATAAACCATGCCGGGCAGACCACGTCGACGGCGTGATAAAAAGCCCGATTAGTCGCCCCACCGGGCGCGAAAGGAGTGGCATCGGAAACCAATCCAGCAGCCATCACCTGAACCCCAAACAAGGCAGCGAGCAGGCCCACAGGGTGAGGGTGGCTATGCCGACGGCGCGACCTCCACCACGGGCTTCCTCATTGAGGGTAGCGACGGCGTCGAACCCAAGTAGCTCAGCGCCGCAACGGAGACGGCGGAGGCCACCGAGGTCCACGACGTTCCCGGCTGTCACAGCGCGTGCCAACTCCAGACAACGTCTCCGCTAGCCAACCCCCGACAGACGCACACCAAAAAGAAGGCGATTGTCGCGAGTTGGATGGCCAACAACACAATGCCCACCCGCGTTGTGACAGTTACACCCTGCAGGTTGAGGGCCATGGAGGCCAGCACAAAGACGAGGGCAAAAATCTTGATGGGAACATTGGGCCAGATATGGGCCAGGGCGACCGCCGATAGCACCGTGAGCAAGGCGGGCATGAGGATGTAGTCGAGCAAGATGAGCCATCCCGCGATGAACCCTGGAGTGCACCCCAGGAAGAAACGGGTATACCCATACACCGATCCTGCTACCGGGAACCGCAAGGCCATCTCCCGGTAGCTGATGGCCGATAGCCCCATCACAACTGCCGCTACGAGGTATACCAGTACTGGCACGCCTCCGGAACGGTTAACCACCGGTCCAAAGACAGCCACCGGAGCCATCGAGACGAAGAAGAGCAAGCCGTAGACCAATAACGAACCAAAGGGCAATTGACGGTTGAGACTGGGCTGGTAACCCAAGTCCTCCAATTCAGCGTCAGGAGCGAAAGTTGCGTTCACTAAATCCCTCCAAGATTCCGAGCCGTCTGTTGGACGGCTTCGGGGTCCTTACCAATGCCAGCGGGAATGACACCGGCCAATGGGGCTGTGGCGGCATCCTCAATCTCTTCGAGGTTGCACCTCTCAGCGAGGTCGGGCTCGGCCGGCCACGAGCCAATGACTATGGCGTCAACCAGATGCCCACGATCGCGGATGGCATTACAAGTCAAACCAGTGTGGTTAAGGGTGCCAAGCACCGAGCGTGTGGCAACGATGATGTGGGGCTCGTGCCCGCGTCGGGCAAGGGCATCCATGAGGTCAAGGACTCCGGCCCCATCGTTGTCCAAGCCGACGAGGACACCGCCTGCTCCCTCGACCAAGGTAACGTCATGGCCGTCGGAATCGATGATGATGCAAGTTGCGACCTCTTCGATGGAGGGAATGGTCATGCCGGCGCGGGCGGCCGAGGTGGTCGGCGCTAGCGGCTCGGGGCAACGCACGTACTCCAGCAGGTTGTCGGCGTCGACACCGGAGAGTCGACCAGCTTCATGGACGTCGCCAGGCTCCTCAGGAGCCAGACCGGTCTGGTATGGCTTGATGATGAGGACGTCTTTGCCAGCTTGCTTCAGCGCTGCGGCAATGACCGCGGTAGTGACGGTTTTGCCGGCATCGGTGTCAGTTCCGGTAACGATGACGATTCCGTCGAGATCGATAATGTTCATGATTCCTTCCGGTGACCGGCATCGGCTAGAGCAGCACCACGTTGATCTGCGACAACGGCACGCATCCCGGCAGCTATGGCCCTCAGATCATCGTCAGTGCAGATATAGGGCGGCATAGCGTAGACGAGATTGCGGAAGGGTCGAAGCCACACCCCGTTCTCGACGGCGGTGCGAGTAGCCCTTCTCATGACAATCGGGGTGTCGATCTGGACTACCGCGATAGCCCCGAAGACGCGGACGTCGGTGACTCCGGGCTCATCGCCCAGCGGCGCCAGCTCCCTAGACATCACGTCAGCGATGCGGGTGACGTCGTCGCGCCATTGCCCCTGGGAGATGATGGCCAGACTCGCCGCAGTGACGGCACTAGCCAAGGGGTTTCCCATGAAGGTGGGGCCATGCATAAGGGATCTGCCCGGACCGCGACTGACCTCGTTGGCAAACTCATCGGAACAAAGAACCGCCGATTGCGTCATGTACCCGCCGGTCATGGATTTTCCGACCACTATGATATCGGGAACGACGCCGGCCCATTCGCAGGCGAAGAGTTTGCCGGTTCGCCCAAACCCGGTAGCGACCTCGTCAGCGATAAAAACCAGGTCGAGCTCGTTGGCGCGACAGCACAAGTGCCTCAGACAGGCCGGAGACCACGGCCACATGCCCCCGGCCCCCTGCAAGATAGGCTCGACGATAATCCCAGCCAGGTCATCGCGGTGGAAGTTCAGGATCTCGTCGGCCTCGCTGCACCACGTCTCGACTTCAGCCTCGTCGGCGGCGAAGGCAGGAGGGCGCGGCAGGAAGATCTGCTGGGGAATAGAGTCGCTGAACATGGCATGCATGCCACCGATAGGGTCGCACACGCTCATGGCACCGAGAGTATCGCCGTGATAGGCCCCTCGGAGGGCGGCAATGCGTGTCCTCGTCAAGGTGCCGCCGCGTGCTGCGGAGCGGGCAATCTGCACCTGCCGAGCCAATTTGAGGCTCACTTCCACGCCGACCGACCCCGAATCGGCGAGGAAGACGCGATCCAGCGGTGGCGGGGCAAGGTCCACCAGTGCCGTGACGGCGTCAACTGCGGTCTTGTGGGTGAGTCCCCCAAACATGACGTGGCTGAACTGAGAACTCTGACGGTTGAGGGCCTCGTCAAGGACTGGATTGCGGTAGCCGTGAATCTGGCACCACCACGAGGCCATCGCGTCGATGACCTCATAGCGGTGTTCTCCATCATGCAACCGCAACCGGACTCCGTTAGCGGCCATCACTGCGAGCACCGGGTCCGCCCCGACGGTCGGGGCGTAGGGGTGCCAAGCGTGGCGTCGATCATATTCGAGAAGCTGCTGTTCAAGACTCACAGCGAGGAATGCTAGCTGCCGTTATTGAACGGTGTTCAGGAGGGGTCGTTATGAGCTACCCCGGTGGCCTTCAGACCCTCGTACACACGTCTTGCAACCACCTGCGGTGCACCCGGTCATCGTCAGTCTCTTCAGGATGGAATGACAGGGCGAGAATGTTCCTTTGCCTCACCCCGACGATGGCTCCGCTTGTGTGGCCCGCCTCATCGGGCAGTCGGGAGATGACCTCGACATCGGGGCCCACCCGGGTGACGACGGGAGCCCGGATGAAGGTAGCCGGGATACCCTCCCCGACCCCGTCGACGTCGAGGGTCCCCTCAAAAGAGTCCAGCTGGGACCCGAAAGCATTGCGACGCACAGTGACGTCGAGTAAGCCAAGGGTCTGCTGGCCCTTGGCCGCGTCCTCCAGATCGGTAGCCAGCACGACGAGACCGGCACAGGTGGCCAGCACCGGCAGCCCGCCGCTTACGGCATCCCGCAGCGGCTCAGCGAGACCGAAAGACCTCATAAGTTTGTCGATCACGGTCGACTCTCCGCCGGGTAAAACGATCCCATCGAGACCGTCGAGATCAGCGCCTCGACGGACCCGACGGGGACTGGCCCCAAGCGACTCGAGAAGCCCGATGTGCTCGGCGAACCCGCCTTGTATAGCCACCACCCCAATGAGCGGGGTCATGTCACCAACCTCGCTCAGCCAGACGGTGTGGGGCTGGCACGTCAGCAACATTGATGCCGACCATGGCCTCGCCCAGACCGCGGGAAACCTCGGCAATCGTGTCGGGGTCGTCGTAGGCGGTCGTTGCCTTGACGATGGCTGCGGCACGGGCGGCCGGGTTGCCGGACTTGAAGATTCCCGAGCCCACGAAGACACCCTGGGCACCCATCTGCATGACGAGGGCGGCATCGGCAGGGGTTGCCACTCCTCCGGCAACGAAGAGCACCACCGGAAGCCCGCCGGTCCGTGCCACCTCGGCGACGAGGTTGTAAGGAGCCTGCAGTTCTTTGGCTGCCACGTAGAGCTCGTCAGGAGACATGCTGCTCAGCCGCGCCATCTCGGCCCGGACGGCGCGAAGATGGCGGACGGCCTCCGAGACGTCACCGGTACCCGCTTCTCCCTTTGAACGAATCATCGCGGCACCCTCAGTGATGCGGCGCAGGGCTTCGCCCAGATTCGTTGCCCCACACACAAAGGGAACGTCAAAGGCCCACTTATCGATGTGATTGGCGTAGTCAGCCGGGCTGAGCACTTCCGATTCGTCAATGAAGTCCACTTTGAGGGATTCGAGCACCTGAGCCTCGACGAAGTGGCCGATCCGGGCCTTGGCCATAACAGGGATGGAGACGGCGTCAATGATTCCCTCGATGAGGTCGGGGTCGCTCATCCTCGCCACACCACCCTGGGCCCGGATGTCGGCGGGGACTCGCTCCAGCGCCATGACGGCGCTTGCCCCGGCATCCTCGGCGATCCTTGCCTGCTCTGGCGTAACGACGTCCATGATGACGCCACCCTTGAGCATGTCGGCTAATCCGCGCTTGACCCGTGTCGTTCCAGTGCTATTCGTTTCAGAGCTGTGTTCACTCATGGACCCCATCGAATCCGCAATTGTGGTTCATGGCAAGATCCATATATGACCACTTTCGTTGGACCACTTTTCGGTTCGCGGTCATGAGACCGGACCTCGTCGTCGACCTGCCGTTACGTCTGCCCAACGATCCGCGTCCGTTACCGGTCCGGATCTGCGAAGGGATACGCGGACTTGTCATGGACGGCGTACTCGCTCCCGGGGACCACCTACCAAGCACCCGCGTCCTGTCGACTCAACTCAGGGTGTCACGGGGAAGCGTCGTCGCCTCCTACGAACAACTTGAAGCAGAGGGATATCTCGTGGCCGCCGCCGGCTCTGGAACCCAGGTCAATCCCGACCTGCGGGGCCTTCATCGTCGCTCAACCACTACGGCAGCGGCTCCTCGGGCTCAACATTATCAGGGAATCGACCTCACCCCTGGAGCACCCGACACCGCTGGGTTGGCGAACTCAGCATGGCGCTCGGCATGGCATCGCGCCTGCGTCAACCCACCCCGCATCACCGACCCGCTAGGGTCACCGGGCCTGCGCGAGGAGATTGCCGAGCATTTGCGTCAAATGCGCAGCTTGCTGGCCGATCCGCGTCAGGTCGTCGTCACCGGAGGCGCGCGAGCGGGGCTGGCTGAGCTCATCCAGGTGCTGTGCAATGGATCCCATCGCCTCACAATCGGCGTGGAGAGCCCCGGATACCCCAGCTTGAGGAGGGTTCCGACAGCTCTCGGGCATCGGATAGCCGGCCTGCCGACCGACAACCAAGGCCTAGACCCTGCCAGCCTCCCCACCGGTCATGGCGGGAAACGTCTAGACGCCGTGCTGGTTACCCCCAGCCACCAGTATCCGTGGGGCGGGTCACTATCAGCGAGCCGCCGGGCAGCCGTCATCGAATGGGCGGAAAAGGTCTCGTGCTGGATCGTCGAGGACGACTTCGACTCTGAGCTGCGTCACGTGGGTGCACCACTACCTGCCCTGGCTTCCCTAGACGAAAAGCACACCATCTTGCTGGGAACCTTCTCGTCACTACTCACCCCAGCGCTGGGATGTGGTTATCTCGTCGTACCTCCCGCTCTCGTTCACTCCTTCGCCCAGCAGCGTCGAGCCACCGGCCAACCCGTTCCGGCCATCGTCCAAGAGGCTGTGGCCGGCTACCTCTCCACCGGCGCCCTACGTCGACGTACCCAACGAATGCGTCAGGTCTACCGACGTCGACGCCGCACCGTTATCGACGTCCTGGGATCGTTACCAGGGACAACTCTGCAACCGATCGACGGCGGCCTGCACGCTGTCCTGGTATTCAATGGGTCCGAGGAGGACGTCGTCCAGCGGTGCCGACAAGAGGGAGTTGGCGTCACACCATTGTCGACTTATTGGGGATCCAACGACGCCGAAGCGGCAGGGATTGTCCTCGGTTTCGGCAGCCACAACGACTCGACCCTTGTCTGCGCGCTGAAGATCATCGCCAGTGCCGTAACCGAGCATAGCCGCACACCGCCGAGGTAATGCGCAATGGCCGGCACCCCGAAAGGTGTCGGCCACATAGTCCGCAAATCTACCCTCAGTCGACGAGGCCCTTGAACAGAGCAGTCGACAGGTAGCGCTCACCGGTGTCGGCGATGACGACGACAATCGTCTTGCCGGCAGACTCCGGGCGAGCAGCTACCTGGCCGGCAGCCTGCAGGGCGCCACCACCAGAGATACCCGTGATGATCCCTTCCTCGGCGGCCGCGCGACGGGCAAAATCAATAGCTTCATCGCCGGGAACCAGCAGGATCTCGTCGACGATGGACTTGTCGAGGTTGTCCGGAACGAACCCCGGGCCCCAGCCCTGGATCTTGTGCGGGGCCTTCTCGTCTTTCGTGATGACGGGGGACTCGGCGGGCTCTGCACCGAAGGTCTTGACCTCGGGGTTCTTCTCCTTGAGGTACTTGCCAACGCCAGAGATGGTGCCGCCGGTGCCGATGCCAGCAACGATGGCGTCGACCTTGCCGTCAGTGTCGTCCCAGATTTCTTCACCGGTGCGATCATGATGGATCGCCGGGTTAGCAGGGTTGTCGAACTGGCTAGCCAGGATGGCGCCAGGGGTGTTCTCGACAATCTCGGCAGCCTTGGCGCTGGCCCCCGGCACGCCGTCAGCACCGGGGGTGAGCACCAACTCGGCACCCAGAAGACGAATGATGGCGCGACGCTCCTTGGACATCGTCTCAGGCATGGTGATGACGACCTTATAGCCGCGCGCCGCGCCAACTAGAGCCAGGCCGACACCCGTATTGCCGGACGTGGCCTCCACGATAGTGCCTCCCGGCTTGAGCTGACCGGAAGCCTCGGCTGCGTCAACGATGGACTTAGCAATACGGTCCTTGAGGCTAGAGGCCGGATTGTAAAACTCGAGCTTAGCTAGCACGGTGGCCTGGGAACCCGGGAACATCTTGTTAATCTTGACCAGCGGAGTGTCACCGATAAGCGCAGTGACGTCGTTAGCGATCTTCGCCATGGTAATAAATCCTTTCGATTGACTATCTGGTGAGTGCAATTGATGGTGAGCGTAGATGTGGGTTATACCTTTTCGACGGTAATCGTCTGGTCGGCACCACCCACCTTTCGAAAATCGATAACCGCGTAGCCAGCCACGGCTGCCAACTCGGAAATGGAGCCGGTGACCTGAGTGCAGTCGAAATTAATCGTCGATCCCCGCCCGGAAGTCCGGAGATGACCTTCTGAATCTCGATCAGGGGAAACGGCCATACATGCCCGCCGGCTTCTAGAACATGGGTAGCCATGACGCTCCTTCAGCGACGGTGATGGATGACAGCGTCCCAAGGACTTGAAGCGGCGAGTGAAGCCAACCACAAAGACTTCCGTGACGAGGCTCGCCCCAGGAACATAGAAAAGAAAGCGGTCCCGCTCTGGAAGCTGAACTGGGCGGTACCATGGCACTGCTGGTAATGCGCCACCAGCCCAGCTGACACCGATGTCCATGCAAAGGCCACCAGCGATCGACTTAACGACCTGGGTGGCGCCAGAAATACGAACCCGGAATTCACCGGATGCTTTGGCGGCAATAGCGGATCCGACGAGGACCCCAATGACGACGACACCCAGCATCACGGTGGGAATCCACGCGGAAACCCGGGGGCTAGAATAGTTGTTAACGGCGCTTTGAGGGGCCTTATCGTGAAATTGACGCCTGCCAAGGCACCGTACTTCATGGCGGCAGTACCGACGGCGTAGAACATCAACGCAATCCATGATCCAACTAGCCTCTTACCACTACGGGACCATGCTTCGGCAGTGCACCCGTCAGCCAGCACAATCGAGACGCCGAAGAGTACTCCACCGACGATGACACCAAACCACAGCAACAGCTTCCACAACAAATGGATGACACCGAGTTGAGTCGGCGTCGTGACGGCAATGGCCTGAATCGCAATGACAAGCATAAAGGCCGCCATACAGGTCATGTTTTTGGCTACCCATACCTGACGAAAGGCTTTGGTGGCACAGAGGTGACCACGCTGGAGAACAAATCCAAAGAAAATTCCAACAAGAAGGCCGGTCAGAATCATGGTGACTTCCACTCAGGACGTCTCGCCGACTCAATTCGTCGAGACGACGAACAATAGTACGCACCTCTCAGGCGCGAAAGCGGCATACGACCATGGGTCGCTCATGCTCAACATGCTGGTTAGATCAGCAACAGCACCGACACATGGAACACATCATCATGGCGAAGGTCATGACCGGTTGATCGCCACGAGTGCTCCAAACACCGTGTGTATCCACCATTCCACCTTTCCACTCGCTAACCGTAACCAATGATCACGCCGCAACGTTTATCAACTTTTTGACGTGCTCCGTGTGACGTTAACCACCAGTGACGTCAAAAAATATGCAAGCACAGCCGCCTTGACTGTTCAAGAAAACAGCAATTTTGTCTTATATTTCGATATTGTGTATCACATTTCAGTACAGACGCGATCTGCGAGGGCTTCCAGAAAGGCCGAGATCCCCTCCGTCTGGTCACAGATGATGTCAGCATGGTCAGCCATTGACGGCTGTTCCCCAGAGAAACTGACCACGCGGGCACCAGGGTGACCGGCATTGATCCACCCGGCCACGACGTCGAGAGCCGGAACATCACCCAAATCGTCACCGCACATGATGAGAATTTGCGGCTCAACCTCGTCAATCAGTTCGCGCAAGGCCTGAGCCTTCGTCGTGACAGCAGATTTCAACTCGATGATGTTGCGGCCGTCCTCACAATGCAGTTGCAGATCGGTCGCGATCATGCGCGCCCTCGGCGCAGCGGTAGCGAGGGCGTGGGCCGGGTCGACGGCTCGGCGGGTGTGCAAAGCGATGGCGCGCCCCTTGTCCTCGATCCAGCAGCCTCTATCCCGCGGATCCTCCCGCCCGAGCTCCTCGGCAAGGTCTTCCAGCTGCCCTTTAGCGATGCGCACCGCTTCGGGAACCTCCGGATCTCGGAGTGCACCAGAGACAGCGTCGTACCGTTCTACTCCGTATTGTCCGAGCACAACTAAGTGTTCCAGACCTGGCAGCTTGTCAACGGCCGTCATGCGTCGTACTGCCGCAACTTCTCGTCCGGTGACGATGGCCATCGTGGCTAACTTGCCGTCCATACGAGACATCGCTTCCCGAGACTCTTGCGCCATCGTCGAGGCAGCCGGATCATCGACGATTGGGGCCAAGGTGCCGTCGAAGTCCAGTGCGAGCAGCACGGTCGCTGGATCGGCTGCTGCGGCGTCCAAGATCCCCCTTCCAGCATCAGTCAGAGCGATCCAGGACTTATCGGCTGGTTCAGGACGGACAGTCATGAGCCAATCGTCACATACACCAGACTCACGATGGGTTCCAGCCGCCAAATAGCGAAGAACACCCTCGAGTGGTGTCAACGGTTGGTAGCGTGAAAGTGGCCTTGCTGCACAGCATGACCACCACGAGAGGTGTGATCGAAGATGTCGGAGACCGTCCAGGACAAGGTCGACTTCCTTGTCATTGCAAACCGTTTGCCCGTGGACCGCAAGGCCGACGACGACGGCAACGTTAGTTGGAAGTCCTCCCCCGGTGGCCTCGTCACCGCTCTGGAACCTGTCATGCAGCGCAAGGGCGGTGCATGGATCGGATGGCACGGCGCGCCGGATGAAGTCGTCAAACCCTTCCACCATGACGGTTATGACATCCATCCGGTACCACTAAGCGCTCGAGAGGTCGAGGAGTACTACGAGGGATTCTCTAACGCGACTCTGTGGCCACTGTACCACGACTGCATAGTCGAGCCCATCTTCCACCGCGAGTGGTGGGACGCCTTCCAGAAAGTCAACAAGAGGTTTGCTGGACAAGCCGCTGAGCAGGCCGCAGAGGGCGCCACCGTGTGGGTGCAGGATTACCAGCTCAACCTTGTACCGAAGTACCTGCGTGAGATGCGGCCAGACCTGCGCATTGGATTCTTCCTTCACATTCCGTTCCCGCCGATTGAGCTCTACAGCCGCCTGCCGTGGCGCGAGGAGCTCGTCGAGGGGTTGTTGGGAGCTGACCTCGTCGGGTTCCAGACCCCGGGAGCCGCCGCCAATTTTCAGCGATTGGCGAAGCACCGCCCGGGGGTTACTGCCGCTCGTGGTCGCGCCCACACCCCGGACGGCCGCACCGTCGTCATTCGTGACTTCCCGATTTCGATCGACTCGCGTGGATTCCACGAACTGGCCACCTCGGAGAAGGTCAAAGCTGAGGCTGCCAAGCTTCGTGAAGACCTTGGTAACCCGGGGACGATCATCTTCGGAGTCGACCGTCTCGATTACACCAAGGGTCTTCGCCAGCGCATCCGTGCAGTCGGAGAGCTGTTCAAGGAGGGCAAGCTCGATCCCCACGAGGTCGTCTTCCTGCAGCTAGCCACCCCATCGCGGGAACGCGTCGACGAATACAAGATCTTGCGTGACGATATCAACCTGCTCGTCGGCCAAATCAACTCGAAGGCCGGGACAATCGCCAACCGTGCGCTGGTCTACCGCAACGAGTCGGTGCCGCGTGAGGTGCTGGTAGCGATGTACCAGGTGGCTGACCTCATGCTCGTGACCCCAGTGCGTGATGGCATGAATCTGGTCGCCAAGGAGTACATTGCTTGCCGCTCGAATGACGACTCTGCGCTAGTGCTTTCCGAGTTCGCTGGTGCAGCCCGTGAGCTCAAGCAGGCCTACATGGTGAATCCGTATGACATTGACGGCATGAAAGCCACCATCATGAGGGCACTCACGGACTCCCCCAAGGTCAAGGCCCGCAAAATGCGGTCCATGCGTCGGCAGGTCTTCGACAAAACGATCGACGTCTGGGCAGACGACTTTCTCACCGAGCTGGAAGACCGTTGAGGGCTGGGTAACCGGACTAATAGAAAGGATGAAGACCATTGAGACTAAGTGCCTTAGAGCAGATTCCGCTATTTGTCGGGCATCCCGTCACCCAAACCCTCGACGAAACCGTCACCCTGGCACAAGGACTTGAGGAGATCGGTTTCCATCGGTTCTGGTTGGCCGAGCACCACAATACCGACCACTTTTTGTCGAGTGCACCAGATTTGCTCACGGCGCGCATCGCAACGGCGACGCAGTCGATTCGTCTTGGCTCGGGCGGAGTGATGGCCATGCACTACGGCTCCCTGCAAATGGCGGAACGGTTCTCGACCCTCACGGCACTCTTCGGCAATCGTATCGACATGGGCCTGGGCCGAGCGCCCGGCGGTGACATGCTCTCCGCCCATGCCCTCAACCAGGGGCAGGTCATCCGTCCCGAAGCCATCGACTCCCTTATTGCCGAGACGGTGGAGTTCGTGCGCGGGACGCTACCACCAACACATCCCTACGCGAAGGTCGTCGTGACCCCGACAGGCCAGATCCAGCCACAGACCTGGCTACTGGGATCGTCGGGTCAGTCGGCGGTATGGGCCGCCGAGCATGGCATGGACTACGCCTACGCCCAGTTCTTCACTGGGCACCAGAGCACCGGGATCATGGACCACTACCGCGCTCACCTGGCCGACGGTTTTCCCGGAAGGACCCTGTCGGCAGTGTGCGTGTCGGCTGCCCCAACGCGTCAGGAAGCCCTGGACCAGTCGCTCATGGCGGCGAACTTCCGGGTAAGCCTGGGGACGGGCCGACCGGTGGCCTTCGTCACGGCCTCTCAGATGGACGCCGATACCCGATCTCTGCTGACGAACTATGTCCTGTCGAATGAGGACACGATTTTCGTCGGAGATTACGATGAGGTGGCCGACAAACTCACCGCCTTCCAAGATGCTCACCACGTCGACGAGTTGATGCTCATCAGCTACATCGATGACGTGCAGGTCAAGGTGGAGCAGTACCGTCAGCTCGCGAAACGACTGATCTGATCACGGGAGCGCCACAGGTGGAGTCCATCAATCATGGCTCTACTGGGGTTGAGTAACCCCATATGGCCGGCACGCGATATAGAGCTCTCAACCTATTGAACTTTCGGACCGCAGGAGGTAGCCACGATCACAGTCGTCATCGGCAGTAGCCGTAGCATGTGAACTGTCGTGCTCATATCCGTGTTGGTTACGGAACCGTCGGATCTGAGCGGCGTTACAAGACCTTCGTCCTAACCTACATCCGTGCTGCTGCGATGCGTTCTTGGCGACGGCGGCGCATATGGACTGCGTGCGTGGCTGGCATGTCGCAGTTTCGGTGCCTTCGACTGCGCCTCGGGTGGTTCGGCATAGTTCGACAATCTCGTCGGTGAGTCCTCCGACGTCAAAAATAATGGTGACTTTTCAGTCAACACGATCAACGTCCTGGTCCGGAGTGACGAGCTAATCGACAACCTCGTCAGCACAGATAACCCCGGGGCACCACCGTGGGGACTGAGAGGCAGCAGACACCGACGGGCCACGCTCCAAAACGTGGTCCTCAGACCTTGCCCGCTGACAGGACAAGCCACACCTATCGGAGCCCCAGATCAGTCTCGCCACCATTCTCTATGGGAAGTACCCATGACTAACGCTAGAACGTAAAGCAGCTGCCGTAACGTAGTTCCTCTCAAAACAAAACCGCTACGCCGCAACCGAGGAACCTTCAGGGGCTGGAAGTCCCCCTTATCAAATTTATTTCGGGGAACGTTCTCCCTTCTCAAATGGGGCATTCCTTTGCTCCCCCGACTGGACTCGAACCAGTAACCCTCTGATTAACAGTCAGATGCTCTGCCAATTGAGCTACAGGGGATCAGCGCCCTAGCGCGAAATGAAACACTAGCAGTATCGCTCACGCGAAGACAAATCACGCCACGTACACAGCCCGGCCCCCAACGTCATCGCCTGACGTCATCCCCACTCCTTCTTGAGGGAATCAGTCGCCTCTACAACCGCCTGACGGGTATCAGGATCATTGAGATCAGCCGACTCTCTTGCCACCACCGTCCAGGTGATGGCTCCATCAGCCTTGGCCAGGTGCCCAGCTGGAATGCGGCCTGCGATGAGGACATTTCCCCCGCACACCGGCACCGTTTTCGTCGCTGCGATGGACTCGGTGATCCTGGCTCGAAACACATCAGGGATCTTCCCCGGTTTGCTCAGCACCGCTGAAGCGCCAGACCCGTCCAGGAACTCCCACCTAAGCGTCGAGGTTTCACCATCCCATCTGCCGAGGACGATCTCGTGCCACGCCACCGCCGAGTCGGTTTGGTCGGTCAGCACGACCAATCCCTCGGTCACGGCTATGGCGATGACCCCGTCACCCCGCCCATAAGCGAGCACCTTGGCGTCATTGAACCCGAGAACCGCTCGCAGACGGGCCATCTCGTCAGCACTCGGCCCTTTCGTCCACCACATGTCTCCATCCTGTCACGCAGCCACGACCTCTTGCAGATAGCGCCTCAGCCGTGCAAGGGCCCGATGCTCGATGCGTCTGGCGTTCGACGCCGACAGTCCTAGCTCGTCGGCAACCGCAGTGATCGTCATAGGCTCACCTTCAAAGCCGTGCCTCAGCTCCACAATGCGTCTCTCCTGGCCCATCAGCAAACTAATGAGCCCAGACTCGGGATCGTCGCAACATTTCTGAACAACAGCCACCTGCTCGAAAAAACTGGTTTCTATCTCCCAACATTCGACTCTCCTCTTCTCCACCCACATGACGTCCTTGCCCATCTGCGCGGCGATCGCATCACTACTAGGCACCCGTTGCCATCGTGCCGTCAGCTCCTCTTCGATCCGAGCCACCTCTGCCGCCTCTCGCATCACTGACCGCGATCTGGCCCCGCTTAATCTGACGACCTCTTCACCGATGCGACGACGAATCCACGTCCAGGCGACGGTAGAAAACCGTGCTCCGCGGCGTTCGTCGTACCTCTCGATGGCTTCCCCCAATCCGACGCATCCGGATTGAATGAGGTCCTCGACACTGCACCGGTAGGTCACAGCCGCCTGACGAGCCTGGGTCAAGACGATCGCCAACATTTGACGCCACAGAGCTTGCCTGGCAGCCACTCCATCATCTGAGATCTTGCGCAACTCTGCCTCACTGACCGGAACTGCTGCCAAGAAGCGCCCTGCGAGAATGGCATCGGCGATAGCACCGGCATCGAGTCTATGAAACAGATCGCGCTCCTCCGCAGGGTCCAGAGCGACGACGCCGTCAACGAAATCCGTGTATCTCATGGTCCGACGATGACGCGCATTGGACCATGGCCAAACCCCTCATAGACAATCTGTGGACACAGAAAAAGTTGTCCACAGATGTCGCATCAGGCTGAGATAGTTCCGCCCGCCACAATAAGACTCTTGCGCAGCGCCTCGAGAGTCATCAGATCAGAGAACATAGCGTTGTAAAGTTTGCGGTCTTGGTTCGGGTTCGTGCGCTGCAGACGCGATTTGAGGTTGGCGATGTCATCGGTAATTGACAACAGCCGCACCCTCGCCGCGTACGCCTCTGCGTAGTCTCGATCAGGCTCCTCACGCAGCACCGGCTCCACCAGCAAGGCCACCTCAAGTTGCTTTACCTGCGGATCTGGCGTCGCCTCACCAACTTTCTCTGCCCATCTGTCCTGCCCCCGCGGCACAGCCAAGACAGCCTCGAACACCGCCTGGTAGGCCGGGTGGCGCAAATCCTCGACTTCGACCTGGTCCCATTTCTCATCAAAGAGACCGGGATGTTGCAAGGCAAGCTTAAGAAATCCTCGTTCCACAGACAAAGAAACGTCAGCCGGATCCGGCCACGGAATCCCTGGACTTTGCTGAGGCTCAGGCGGAGGAACAACGGTCAACTGCGGCTCAGAGCGATGCTGCCTTCGGGCACGCGAAACCTCTCGACGCACCAGGTCAATGTCAGTACCTACCACCTGGGAGAGCTCACGCACATAGCCATCCACCAAGGATTGATCGCGAATACTCGTGACCAGAGGGGCCGCTGCCCTAATGGCGGCGACGCGACCGTCCGCACGGTCAAGGTCGAATTGATTGACCGTGTTCTCCATGACATAGCGGTATAGCGGAACCCGACGCGCAACGAGCTCCCGAACGGCTTCTGGACCGCGCTGCATGAGTAGGTCGCACGGATCTAACCCGGTGGGCTCGACGGCGACGTAGGTCTGGGAGGAGAACTGGTTGTCGCCACGGAACACCTTGAGGGCCGCCTTTTGGCCGGCAGCGTCACCGTCAAAAGTGAAGATGACCTCTCCGTTGAGGGATCCGCTGTTGCCCATGAGGCGCTGAATGAGCCGAGCATGGTCATCGCCAAAGGCAGTGCCACAGGCTGCGACAGCGGTATCGACGCCGGACAGGTGCGCCGCCATGACGTCGGTGTACCCCTCGACGATGACGGCCTGGCTCTTCTTACCGATGTTGGCCCGAGCCATATCCAAACCGTACAGGACATGCGACTTCTTATAGACCGGAGTTTCGGGGGTATTGACGTATTTGGCAGGTAGGCGGTCGTCGTCATAGACCCGTCTGGCGCCGAAGCCGAGCACGGACTTACCAGAGTCTTTAATCGGCCACAGCACTCTCCCTTGGAAAAAATCCCATCCTTGGGAGCGAACCAGACCTGACTCGATAAGGACTTTGGGGGTAAAGCCCTTGGCGACCAGGTGGTCGCGCAGCACGTGGCCACCGCGCGGTGCATAGCCCATCCCGAATTGCACGGCAGCATCTGGGGAGAAACCTCGTCCAGCGACGAATTCCCGAGCGATGCGACCCTCATCGGTCGACATCTGGGATTGGAAGAATTTTGCTGCGGCCTCATTGGCGGCGAGGATCTGCATCCGCAGGCCTGGCTCAAGGCCAGGACGGCCGTCGTCGATGATGCGCAGCTGGACACCAGTTTTATCAGCAAGACGCTGAACAGCCTCAACGAAGGTGAGATTGTCGATCTTCTGAACGAAGGAGATAGTGTCCCCACCCTCGCCGCAGCCGAAACAGTAGAACAGGCCGCGCGACGGCGTCACCTGGAAGCTGGGGGTCTTTTCGTCGTGAAAGGGACATAGGCCTTTCAGCGAGCCTCCGCCAGCATTACGCAAGGTGACGTACTCACCGACGACCTCGTCGATCCGGGCCCGTTCCCGAACCAGTGCGATGTCCTCCTCGTTAATCCGGCCAGCCATGCTTATGATCCTACCCAAGTGTGGCTGGAGCGCCCGAATGGTGCAAAACTGTCCGCCGTGACCGTAAACCCTACGTGTCAACTTGCGTTGGCGATGATCCTGCTCATCGTGCTGGCCGTCATCGCATCTCTTTTCGGACGTCTGGGTATTGCTAAGGCTTCCGTCATCGCTTCTGTGCGCGCGGTGGCGCAGCTTGGAATCGTCTCCGTCATCCTTGTCTATGCCCTAGCTCACATGTGGGCAGCATGCCTATTCACCGTATTCATGTTCGCCATCGCCGTACGTACGACCGCGAATCGTTCCGGGATCTCCGCAGCGTGGATGTGGGCGGCAGTAGCCATGATTGCCGGTGTCCTTCCGGTAATTTTCGTCATCTTTGCGACTGGCTGTGCCCCGTTAAGTCCAGCGTCCCTGATCCCGGTGGCTGGCATCATCATCGGCAACATCATGAGCGGTCACACCTTGGCATGCCGTCGGTTTTTCGCTGATCTACGCGAGGGAATCGGCGTCTTCGAGGCGGGTCTAGCCGTCGGTTTTCCACGTCGTGACGCCATTGCGCTAGTCACCGAACCTAGCGTCACTGAATCGGTGCTGCCGACTGTCGACCGCACCGCGACTGTCGGCCTAGTGACTCTGCCAGGAGCTTTCGTTGGTGTGCTTCTGGGTGGTGGCTCAGCCCTGCAGGCAGGTGCTGCACAGGCACTCGTCCTCATCGGCATTCTGGGTGGTCAAGCGGTGACCGTCGTAGTCGCCCACAAACTTGTTAAAAGGGCAAAGCTGTTGCCCAGGGATCTAGGAGGCAAGCTTCACCCGTAAGACTGATAACCCTCAGATAATCCGCATCAAATTGTTAAAAGCCCCTACCCATACCCCGGGGCAGACGGCGTCGATCCCACCCCAAGAGCTCGGTAGCTTGAGAGAAAGCGAACTGATCGGTCATTCCTCCCACATATGCAACTACCTGGTGGACCCGGTCAGCGTCAGTCTCCAGAAACTCAGTAGGCACCTGGTCGATATGGCTTTGGTAATAGGTCACCAATCCATGCAAGACCTCAACGACGGCCTCTGCCTGCCCCAGGGACTCAGGACGGGTATAAATCCGCTCATAATTAAAAGCTCGCAATGCCGCCAGAGCCTCAGCAACATCTGTGGCCATCCCAACTCGGCCAGTAGCACAGGTGGTGTCAACGACACAGCGGATGAAAACCGATAGCTGGGTACGTCGATCTGTTCCCGCTACCTCCGCAACAACTGGTGGCAATTCTTCGACGGTGACGATCCCCGCTTTAACGGCATCCTCAAGATCATGGGCGCAGTAAGCGATCCGGTCAGCGAAGGAGACCACCTCCCCCTCAACTGTGCCTGGCGCTGGACGTGACCACGAATGGTTACGAATGCCATCAAGGGTTTCGGCGCATAGGTTTAGGCTGGCCAAACTGACGTCAGCTCCCCACGGCCCGTGGTCGAATCCTTCCGGGATGAAGGCGTCAAAGGCCTGCTCGGAGGCGTGCCCCCCTGGCCCGTGACCGCAATCGTGGCCCAGAGCTATAGCGTCAGCCAAGGTGACATTCGCGCCGATTCCGGCCGCAATCGATCGTGCGACCTGAGCCACTTCGAGAGCATGAGTGAGGCGAGTGCGCTGATGATCGGTGGGATGGACGACAACCTGAGTTTTGCCAGCCAGCCGTCGGAACGACGTGGAATGGACGATGCGATCCCGGTCGCGCTCAAAACAGGTACGTTCCGGATCGGGTTCCTCGGCAAGGCCACGGTTGCCGGCACCCATAGCGCGGGTGGCTCCTGGGCGCAACAGTAGATTCTCGCGCTCCTCGCGGGCTTGACGCCCAACGACCTCGCCGGTGTCGACCCGGGCGATACCCGACGGATGGGCGTGGACAACGTCGTCAAGGTCACGGTGACCGGCCATCGTCAGGGCCCAGGCTCGGGCCCGCTCCCCTACTTCGGACATGTTCCCATCCTGTCTTAACCAGGGGCGTAGGGCCAGCCCCAGATGGAATCAGCCCCCGGAAGCGTCGATTTCGGCAGCGGACAGATCATCATCGTCAAGGGTGCGGGAATCCAGCCATCCGTGCGGCATGACGACTTTTCGCCGGGGGGTGCCCTGACGGCCCCTGGCCTTACCAAGTTCCTTAACTGGGAAGGGGGCATCGTGGTCAAGGGTGGCCAGCAGGGCGTCAAGTTCCTCGAAACTGGAAATCTGGCCGAGGGCATGACGGATTTCCCCACCTACCGGGAACCCCTTAAGGTACCAGGCCATATGCTTGCGCATGTCTACCAGACCATGCATTCCCTGATACTTCACCAGAAGCTCGGTATGACGGCGAATCATGGCGCACACCTCACCCAAGCTCGGTAGCGTAGTGGTGCCACGGCCGGCGAAAGCATCGGCGAGGTCACGGAAGAGCCACGGACGACCCAGGCAACCCCGGCCAACCTCGACGCCGGCACAACCCGTTCTCTCGACCATGGCCATCGCGTCACTGGCCTCCCAGATGTCACCATTTCCGATGACAGGAACATCTACGGCTTTGACGAGGTCACCGATGGCATCCCAGTGGGAGTGCCCGGCGTAAGCCTCAGCGACAGTGCGGGCGTGCAGGCATACCGCGGCGGCACCGGAGTCGACGGCGGCCCGGGTCGAGTCCATGTAGGTGATGTGGTCGGGGTCGATGCCGATCCGAATCTTGACGGTGACGGGGACCCCATGGGCGTCACCGGCCTGGACAGCAGCGGAAATAACGGCCGTGAAACGGTCAAGCTTCCATGGCAGGACTCCCCCACCTCCCTTGCGGGTAACCTTCGGAACGGGGCACCCGAAGTTAAGGTCGACGTGATTAACCCCATACTTCTCGCACAGGATCGACGTCGCCTCACCCACCATTCCCGGGTCAACCCCGTAGAGCTGGACCGACCGCACATCCTCACCTTCGGCGAAGGCAAGCATGTCGTGGGTCTTGTGGTCCCCGTACACCAGGCCGCGCGAAGTGATCATCTCGCAGACATAGAGGCCCGCACCCTGTTCGGCACAGAGCTGGCGAAACGCCGCATTAGTAACGCCGGCCATAGGTGCCAGCACCACCGGGGTATCCACCGAAACGGTGCCGCCGGAGGGTGCGGTCAGGGTAAGGGGACTGGAAAGCACCAGCCCATGGTAAACGTGGTAATCCGGTTCAGCAGAAACCGTCGTGCCAACGCCAGTGGCACAACGAGATACCACAACCCACCACACCACACCACACCATCCCAGCGACATGCCGCCGCGAACCGAGCACTACCCTCATGCTGTGACCATCCCTGACGAGAACCCATCCACCAGCCAGCGCTGGGACCGTCCAATTCCCCGAATAGGAGACACCACCTCTTCCGCCACCCGAGCAGCCGACCCCACCGGATGGTCTTTGGGTAACCAGGTGCAGCAGGGGCTGGACGCCGCCATCGATTCTCGGCGTGACATCCGCCGTTACCGCCACGACGACATCCCCGAAGAACTCGTCAATACCGTGCTGTGGGCCGGTCACCGCGCTCCGAGCGTTGGTCATAGCCAACCGTGGCGGTTTATCGTGGTGCGCGACGCCGACATCCGTGATCGCGCCGCCGTGATGGCTGACCGAGAGCGACTGCGTCAAGCCGACCTCCTCACCGCGGACCGCAAGGCCCGCCTCCTCGACCTCCAACTTGAGGGGATCCGCGAAGCTCCGGTCGGCGTTGTCGTCGCCTGTGACCGCCGAGCGCCGGCGTCGGGGGTATTGGGACGTAACACGTTCACCGACGCCGACATGTGGAGTTGCGCCTGCGCCGTCGAAAATATGTGGCTGACCGCTCGCGTCTACGGTCTAGGGATGGGGTGGGTGACCCTCTTCCAGCCCGAGGAACTGGCAGAGCTCCTTTACCTTCCGGACGGCGTTGAGACCCTCGGTTGGCTGTGCCTGGGATGGCCCGATGAGCGTCCACCGGCTCCTGGGCTCGAGAGGCGCGGCTGGTCACGTCGTTTGCCGCTTGACAACGTCACCTTAGCGGACCGCTGGCCCGATACCGCCCAACCTGAAGCGCCCGTTTCGGCCCTGCGCTCCCCTGACCGTCAACAGGTAGTGGCCGCTCACGACGACGCCGATCAGCTCCTCACCCCGCCCGGATCTCTCGGCTTGCTCGACCAGACCCTCGACCGGGTCGAGGCCGCGGGCGGAATCGAGATCACCGGTGGCACCCTCGCCCTCATCGGAGCTGACCACCCCGTCGCTAACCTCGGCGTCACAGCTTTCGACGCCTCGGTGACTCACGACGTCATGGCAGCCTCCGTCACCGGGACTGGGCTGGGCGTCTCCACCGCAACCGCCGCCGGGCTGTCCCACCTCGTTGTCGACGCCGGGGTTGCTCAGCCGGTAAAAGGGGCCAGGTCCGTGCGCGTCCCCGGGAAGCGCGGCGACCTTCGCCACACTGACGCCATGACCCCGTCCCAGGTAGACGCTCTGCTGCGCGATGGGCGGACCCTGGGTGCAGAAGCATCCGATGGGGGACTGGTGTGTCTCGGCGAAGTTGGGGTTGGGAACACCACCGTCGCCACAGCCCTGGTCTGCGCTTTGACCGGATTAGACCCCGAAGAGGCCGTTGGTTTGGGAGCCGGAAGCGACACCGCCATGGTGGAACTCAAGGCGGAGGTCATTAGGGCTGCCCTCACCCGAACCCACGCCAACAACGACCCCGAGCATCTTCTCGCCGCCCTGGGAGGCCCCGAGTTTGCTGTCCTGGCAGGGGTGTGCCAGGGTGCAGCAGAGGCCGGCTCCCCCGTTATCCTCGACGGTCTGGCTACCAGCGTCGCAGCCCTTATCGCGACCAAACTCTCGCCGGGCCTCCCCGGCTGGCTCGTCGCTTCGCACGCATCACGAGAACACGCCCATCAAATTGTGCTCGCTGAATTGGGGTTGGAAGCCCTCATGGAGTTGCGGATGCGCGCTGGCGAAGGCATCGGAGCATGCCTTGGGGCTCAGATGATCCTCACCGGTTTGCAGGTTCGCCGTACCGCCGCGCGAACCCGCTAAACCTCAAGACGCCCTACCGCGCGTCCCCGGCTTCAGCACCGCAAAGGGGTCAGTGACCTCGTAGTCGCTTCGGGTAAAAGTCCAGGTGGCTGGGGGGCGGCCACCCCTCTCTCCTGACTCCTCTCGATGTCCAGTTTTGACGATCTGGCCACGGCGTCGTAGCACCCGCGAGAGATTCGTGACATCTACCTCGTGTCCCAAGCAGGCCCGGTAGATGTCACGCAGCTGCGCCAGAGTAAACTCCGCCGGGGCCAGGGAATACGCGATATTGGTGTAGGAAATTTTGCCACGCAGCCTGACGACGGCCTCCGCAACGGCCTGGGCATGGTCAAAGGCCATCGGCATGGACTCGCGCACAGGCAACCATCGTGCGTCCCCGTGCGCCTCGGTGTCCGGGACAACCAAACTGAGATATGTCGTCGCGATGGTCCTCTCAAAGGGATCACGCCCCAGTTCTGAGCGCGTCGATAATTGCTCCTGATGGCCTAGCAGGGAAACGTCCAGCAGGCCACCCAGATACCGCTTCACCGCCTGCTCCATAGTCTCGTCAACTTCCAGGGGCCCGCCGGGCAGGGCCGGCATTCCCGTGAATGGTTCGCGGGATCGATCTTTGACGAGCACCTCAAGATCTTCCTGAGACACTTTCATGACAACAGCGAGCACCTCGTGACGAAACTTGGCCACCCCGCGTTGATCGCGGTAGATCGTGCGCGGCATCCCGCGCCTTGAGTCATCGTGATCCGCCGTCACCACAGCATCAGCTTATCGGCAGGCATCACACAACTGGCCTACGGTTCTCATTCGCGTCAGCTCATTCAGTTTTCGTCTATAAGACGATTAGTTCTAGACTACAAGTCGATTATCTGAAAGGAGTCGTTCCTGTGACCACCACCCTCCCGCCCCGCAGCGTTTTGACCCCCTGGGCCAGCGGCATCCGCCGCCTCGCGAAAGAGAGAGATACGATCATCCTCGCCCACAACTACCAAGCCCCCGAGATTCAGGACGTAGCCGACCACGTCGGCGACTCCTTAGCCCTCGCTCGGCTAGCCGCAAAAAGTTCTGCCAGCACCATCGTGCTGGCTGGGGTTCACTTCATGGCCGAGACCGCCGCCCTGCTGTGCCCCGACAAGACCATTCTCATCCCCGACGCCCAAGCCGGATGCTCTTTAGCAAACTCCCTGACCGTCGAGCAATTGCGGGCCTGGAAGACTGAGTATCCCGACGCCGCCGTCGTCACCTACGTCAACACCACCGCTGAGGTGAAAGCGGAGTCTGACATTTGCTGCACCAGTTCCAATGCCGTCGACGTCGTCAACTCCCTGCCCGCTAACCAGGAGATACTCTTCGGGCCCGACCAGTTCCTCGGTGCCCACGTACGCCGTATGACCGGACGCCACAACATCCACGTTTGGATGGGCGAGTGCCACGTCCACGCCGACATTTCCCCCACCGAACTATGCAATCAAGTGAAGACCAACCCCGATGCCGACCTCTACATCCATCCGGAGTGCGGCTGCACCACCAGCGCCCTGTGGCTCACCAGCAATGGAGACCTCCCCAGCGAGCGCACCCATGTGTTGTCCACCGGCGGGATGCTCAATGCCGCCCGGATGACGCGCAACCGCCATGTGCTTGTCGCCACCGAAACAGGAATGCTGCATCAGCTTCGCCAGGCCAACCCCGGCACCACGTTCACCGCAGTTAACCCGCACGCCGTCTGTCCCTTCATGAAGATGATCACCCCCGAGAAGTTGCTGCGGTGTCTGGAGACCGGACGCGAGGTCGTCACTGTCGATCCAACCCTCGCCAACAAGGCCCGCACAGCCGTAGAACGCATGATCGCCATCGGCGGATCGGCCGCCCCCGTCAAGGAGCCGGCCCGTGCCTGAGCACCAGTGTGACGTCCTCGTCGTCGGCAGTGGTGCTGCCGGCCTATCCAGTGCCCTCGCAGCTGCCAAAGCGGGACGCGCCGTGACGATCATGACCCGGGAGGGTATCGACGACTCCTCCACCGACTTGGCCCAAGGTGGCCTGGCAGCAGTTTGGGGGTCAAACGATTCCTTCTCCCTCCACCTCGAAGACACCCTTACCGCGGGAGCCGGTCTCTGCCACCGCGATAATGTCGATGATCTGGTGCGCCACGCGCCGCAAACCCTGCGCCACCTCATGGACCTCGGCGCCCACTTTGACACCAACGCCGACGGCGAACCCGATCTCCACCTTGAGGGTGGCCACCACGCCCGACGGGTCCTCCACGCCGCGTGTGACCGGTCCGGCCACGAAGTCCACCAATGCCTCAGCTCGCGCCTACAGGCGGCCGGAATAACCGTGCTTACCAATACCCGGCTCATCGAGCTCATCATCGACTCAAGCGGCACGGTGCGCGGGGTCACCGCCCTGTCCGAAGGCCACACCGTCACCATTCCGGCACGGTGTGTCATCTTGGCCACCGGGGGCATCGGCGCGCTGTGGTCAGCGACCTCCAATCCGCCGGTCTGCACCGGAGATGGCATGGCCGCGGCACTTCGAGCCGGGCTGACGATTCGGGATCCCGAATTAATGCAGTTCCACCCAACCGTGCTCTTCGTCCCTGGTCAACGGGGACGCTCTCCTCTCATCTCGGAGGCCGTGCGCGGCGAGGGAGCGGTCCTGCTTGACGTCAACGGTCGTCGCATCATGACCGGCATCCATCCGCTCGAGGACCTTGCTCCCCGCGACGTGGTCTCCGCCGCCGAGCACGAGGCGATGCTCGCGACGGGATCCGACCACGTCCTGCTTGACGCTACCCGGTTCGGCAAGGTGACGTGGCAGAGCCGATTCCCCACAATATTGGCCAGTTGCCGCAAGCACGGAATCGACCCGTGCACCGAGCCCATCCCCGTCTCTCCCGGTGCGCATTACCACTGCGGAGGCATCGCTGCCGATATGGACGGGTGCACCGAAGTTCCCGGTCTGCTGGCCGTCGGCGAAACTGCGTGCACCGGAGTCCACGGTGCGAACCGGTTGGCGTCGAACTCGTTGACCGAAGCCCTTATCACCGGGGAGCGCAGCGGACGCTGCTCGACCACCCCAACCCACCCTGTAGCCTCACCTAACCACATCCGCACCGTTTACCATCAACGCTGGGTTCCCGGTGAGGCGCTGGGGACCATTCGCACCATCATGGACCGTGATCTCTTCATCAGCCGCAATGCTGACGGTTTACAGCAGGCTCTTCGTAAGCTGTGTCGGATCCGGGCTACGGCCGATCTCGACGATGCTGCCCTCACCGCAACCAATGCCGCGACAGTAGCTGCTGCCATCGCTACGGCAGCGTTGTGGCGCGCCGAGTCGCGTGGGGCGCATCGTCGCACTGACTACCCGCACCAAAACCCACTTTTCCAGGTCCACACTGACCTGCGCCTCGTTGCGGGTCGACCGACGGTGCTCTCTCAGACGTTGGAACAGAGAATCGCATGACCCATCTTCCTGAGTCACTAATCCGCACTCTCTCAGACCGTGGTCTAGATCCCGACCTCGTCGTCAGAATCGTCAACGCCTGCCTTGACGAGGACTTGCGCGGCGGAACCGACGTCACCACAGAGTCCATCTTCGGAGACACCGCTGGCCGAGCCGACATCCGTGCTCGTCAGCCGGGGTGTTTGGCGGGCGTCCCCGTGTCTGCAGCCGTGCTGCACGTGCTGGCTTACCGCACTGGAGCTGAGGTCAAGTTCACTACCCACCTTGACGACGCCACGCGTATCGCCCCCGACGACATCGTCGCCACCGTCTCAGGCCCGCTGCGCACCTTGCTAATCGCAGAACGCACCATGCTCAACCTCGTCAGCCACCTGTCCGGGATAGCGACAGCCACCTCGCAGTGGGCCGACGCCCTGGCCGGCACAAAGACGAAGATCCGTGACACCCGCAAGACGATCCCCGGTTTGCGTGACCTCGATAAATACGCGGTGCGCTGCGGGGGCGGCATCAATCACCGTATGGGGTTATCCGACGCCGCTCTCATCAAAGACAACCACATTGCCGCGGCCGGGTCTCTGATAGCTGCCGTCAACGCGGTTCGATCCCATCAGCCCGACGTGGTCTGCGAAGTTGAATGCGACACCGTCAACCAAGTACGCGAAGCTGTCGATGCCGGGATCCAGACCATTCTGCTCGACAATATGGACGATACCCAGATGACTGAAGCGGTCGGCCTATGTCGGCCGCACGGTGTCATTACCGAAGCATCCGGTGGGTTGACCCTCAACCGAGCCACAGAGATCGCTGCAACCGGAGTCGACTACGTCGCGGTCGGCGCCATCACCCACTCCGCCCCGATTCTCGACCTGGGCCTGGACTTCGACTGAGCGCGTAACTGCATGCCAAGGACTATGTGCTGAGGATGGGTTTTCGGGGCGTCCCGAAACCCAAACCCACCCGTAGCACTGCGCGACTAAACGCTCAGTTGTCTTTGCTGCGCGCTCCCCGGAATCCGGCACGCCAGCGCTCGCGGTTGACCCGGGCGACAGCCATCAGCGGAATGTTCACTGGGCAGGCCTCAACGCATTCACCGTACAGGGAGCACGGGCCGAACTCCTCGTCAAGGGCGTTGATCATGCGTCGCGCTCGCTTCGAACGCTCCTGACGCCCCTGCGGCATCATAGCCAGATGCGAAAGCTTCGCACCAGCGAAAAGCATCGCAGCGCCGTTCGGGCACGCCGCCACGCACGCTCCACACCCAATACATGATGCAAAGTCGAGAGCTTGCTCGGCCTCGGCATGCGGCTGCGGCACCGAGTCAGCATCGGGGGCCGTACCCGTCATGACGTCAACCGTTCCGCCGGCCTGTACCAGGTGGTCCATGCTCGTGCGGTCGATGGCCAAGTCACGGATGACCGGGAAGGCTGCCGAGCGGAATGGCTCGATCTTGAAGTGGGTAATGTTGGGGAACGCCCTCAGATGCTGACGGCACGCCGGGGTGTTCGGAAGCGGGCCATGAGGCTTGCCATTGACGACAAACCCACAACACCCGCATACCCCCTCACGACAGTCAGACTCGAAAACGATCGGATCACCGTTATTCTCGACAATCTGATCGTTGAGCCGGTCAAGCAACTCCAGCAAGCTCCACTCCGGCTCGGCGTCCTCGACAACGTGGTGCTCAAAATGTCCTTTGGCATCGGGGCCGTCCTGACGCCAGATGTCCAGTTCCACCCTCATCGGTAATCCCTCACCTGCAGATCGATCAACGAGAACGACAACGGTTCGCTATGGCGCACCTTGGTGCCATCAGGCCGCGTCTCCCACGCCGAAACCGCACACCAATCATCGTCATTGCGTTTAGCCTCACCGGCCTCGGTGGCGTACTCGGTACGGAAGTGCGCACCGGCCGATTCCCGGCGATCCAGGGCGTCAAGAATCATGACCTCGCCGAGCTCGATGAAATCGGCGACTCGACCGGCCTTCTCAAGTTCCTGATTGAGCCGGTTCCCCGTTCCGACCACCTTGACATCATGCCAGAATTCCTCCCGCAATTCGCGCACCTTCGTCAGGGCATCAAGCAGCCCAGCCTCATCGCGGGAGACCCCACACCCCTCGTAGAGGATGTCGCCGAGCTTGCGGTGAAACCACTCCGGTCGATGTGTTCCGCTGCAGTTGAGCAAGGCGTCAGTGCGCTTCTGTACCCTTTCGATGGCTGCACTGACCTCGGGGGCGTCCAAGGACAGCACGGGCTTTCCGACGAAACCTGCCAGGTAGTTCGGTACCGTCAGAGGCAGAGTGAACCACCCGTCGACACTGGCTGACAGCAATGAGTTGGCCCCCAAGCGGTTCGCGCCGTGGTAGTTATTCGACGCCTCGCCACCGACGAACAGACCCGGGATTGTACTCATCTGGTCGTAGTCGACCCACAGACCACCCATCGTGAAGTGCGCTCCCGGGGCAATACGCATCGGCACTTCGTAGGGATTTTCCCCCGTGGCGTCGAGGTACATATCAAACAGGTTGCCGTAGCGCTCCGCAATGGTCTTCTTTCCTAGACGCTGAATGGCGTCACGGAAGTCGAGGTAGACCGAATTCTTGAGCGGACCGACTCCGTGGCCGCTCTCGATCTGGGTCCTGGCGTTGCGGGAGGCAACGTCGCGTGGCGTCAGGTTTCCGAAAGCCGGGTACTTGCGCTCCAGGTAGTAGTCGCGCTCCTCCTCCGGGATGTCATTAGCTGGACGATCATCACCGGCTTTCTTCGGTACCCAGATCCGGCCGTCGTTGCGCAACGACTCACTCATAAGGGTCGTCTTGGACTGCCAGTGCGAGCTGACTGGCAGGGCGGTCGGGTGAAACTGCACGAAGCAGGGGCTGGCAAAGTATGCACCTTGACGGTGGGCACGCCACGTCGCGGTGGCGTTGGACCCCTTAGCCAAGGTGGACCAGTGATACACCGATCCATATCCACCGGTGCACAAGATGACGACGTGGGCCGTCCATGCCTTAATCTCACCGGTGAGAAGGTCGCGAGTGACAATGCCCTGAGCCTTGCCGTCAGCGACAATAAGGTCGAGCATCTCGGTGCGGTTATGCATCGTCACCGAACCAGCGTCGATCTGTGCCTGTAGGGCCTGGGAGCACACTACTTCGAGCTGCTGGCCAGTCTCGCCACGGGTGTAATAGGTACGCGATACCTGCACACCTCCGAAGGATCGAGTAGCCAACTGACCGCCATACTCTCGGGCGAACGGAGCCCCAATGGCGTACATGTGGTCAATAACCCGCACCGACTCAGTACCAAGCCGGACGACGTCAGCCTCCCGGCCCCGGTAGTCACCACCCTTGACAGTGTCCTTGACGAAACGCTTGAGCGAATCACCGTCAACCTTTCGGGCACGGGCTGCGTTGATACCTCCTTGTGCGGCCACCGAGTGGGCCCGACGCGGGGAATCGTGGAAGCAGAAAGCGTCGACGTGGTAACCGAGTTGGCCGAGAGTCGCGGCAACTCCGGAACCAGACAGCCCGGTCCCCACCACGATGACGTTCATCTTGCGACGGTTTGCAGGGTTAACGAGCTTGTACTCGCTTTGACGACGGGTCCACGCGGTGAGTGGGTCTCCTTCGGGAGCCTTGCCATCCAGTTCGTCACCGACGCGGTAGCCGGCCTTCTTCTGCGCCGGCCCGAGCGTGTCACGGGCCTTCGAACCGTTGCTCGCCCTTCTCGCCGATGACTCGGCCCGTCGGGGCTGGCTCTGCTCAGGTTTCGTCAGCTCAGCACCTTTTACCTCGGGCCCATCATCCGTGTGACGCCCTGTAATCATCTCGAGAGGCTTCTTGACGGCCTCGATCCAGTTATTCATGAGATCACCCCAGCAAGAATGAGCATGGGAAGTGCGCCGTTGCACACCACGACGGCTAGTGCGACGAGGAGGCCAATCACCATCCAAATGGCGCGCAGTCGGCGCCCGGTACCGCCGAAGTCATTGATGGTGTTGCGTACGCCCTGGGCGATGTGCAACCCAATGATGATCATGACGACGGTGTAGAAGATCGCCATCCACGGGCGTGACAAGCTCGCGATGAGGTTCTGGTATGCAGTGATGTGGATCTCGGGCGTTCCCTCATTCACTGGCCCTCGGAAGGACGACGACTGCACCCCCATGCCTAACGTCAGGTCGAGGATGTGTACCACGACGAAGACCAGGATGACGATTCCTGACAGCACCATTGTGCGGGCCCCCCAGCCCAAAACCTTCATGCTGTGCCGGGAGAACTTGCCGCGTGCTCGTCGCCCCCTCACCCAAATCGTCAGGCCGGCCCACACATGCAACACTAAGCACACGAGCAAAACGATCCGGAAGCACCACAAAACCCCACCGACGGGAAATAGCGGGTACAATACGGTGCGGAGGAACTCGGCGTAGGCGTTGTAATCCTCTGGGCCCATAAAAGCTTTCAAGTTTCCGACCATATGGACGAAGACGAATAACGCGAAAATCGTCCCCGTAACGGCCATGATCAACTTCAATGTGACATTGGAAGGACGTACCGCGCGACGCGCACGAACCGCTACGGCGTCCCCCCTGCGTTCAAGATCACGGCGGTCTCGAAGGTCAGGCACGCTCATGGAGTCATCACCCTTTCGCTGCTACATGAACAGCTTAAAGGATGACGTTTTGCACACTGACGCCGGGGGCAGGGCGCCGGTCGCGAGCGCTCTGACCCCGGTGTGGATAGATGTCTTTGTGCACAGTCGTCTTATGCGCAAAGACGGCTTAGTAAATCAGCAGCCGAGCAGTTTGCCGCCGAGGTATTCCTTGACCTTGTCGATGCTGACGCGTTCCTGAGCCATAGTGTCGCGCTCACGAACCGTCACGGCATTGTCGTCAGGGGAGTCGAAGTCCACAGTGACGCAGAACGGGGTGCCGATCTCGTCCTGACGACGATAACGCTTACCAATAGCCTGAGCATCATCGAAGTCGACGTTCCACCACTGACGCAGCTGCGCGGCAAGGTCCCGAGCCTTGGGTGAAAGATCAGAGTTGCGACTCAGCGGCAGCCCCGCAACCTTAACCGGGGAAAGGCGCGGATCCAGTTTGAGCACAGTACGCTTGTCAACTCCGGCCTTAGCATTGGGGGCCTCATCCTCGGTGTAAGCATCGACCATGAAAGCCATGAGGGAACGAGTGAGACCGGCTGCCGGCTCAATGACGTAAGGCAGCAAATTATGGCAAAAAAGGTATACCATGCTACACAGTATGGTTTGTTAAGAACAACCAATTATCAGTTTTGAATCGACAGGAGGCCCCTGCATTCCCATGAGAGAACAATTCACAGCTTCCGTTACGTCGACATCCCAAGTTCTCAACCTCGTCGGGCTGCATCACCGGTTCAGGTCAGGAGCCGAGGTCCTCAAAGGTATCGATCTCGATTTCACACCGGCCACGACGACTGCGATCATGGGACCGTCGGGCTCTGGTAAGACGACGTTGTTGAACTGCCTGTCCGGCATGATTCGACCGAGCTCGGGGCAGGTTCTATACCGTGGCAAGGACTTGGCTCAGATGAGCTCGTCCAAGCTTGACTCACTACGCCGCAGGGCATGGGGGTTCATCTTTCAGCAGTACAACCTCATTGACGCCTTGGACGCCATCGAGAATGTGAAACTCCCGGCCCTTTTCGATGGCACCCGAATGGATGACGCGACGGCCACCGAGTCGTTGACACGGGTTGGGTTGGCCGAGCTCGCTCACCGCTATCCTGACAAGATGTCAGGGGGTCAGCAACAGCGCGTCGCTATAGCCCGAGCCATCGCGACCCACCGAGACATCCTCTTTGCCGACGAACCGACTGGTGCGCTGGACTCGGAGTCGCGCCGCGAAGTCATGGACAATCTCGTCACACTGCCCGAGGTGGGAACCACCCTTGTCATGGTGACTCACGACCCAGTCGTAGCTTCACAAACCCAGCGAGTCATCTTCCTATACGACGGCCACATCGTCGACGACACGACGGGGTTGAGTTCCCGAGAGATCTCGGACCGCCTAGTGCAGATGGAGGTGCACGCATGATCGCCACGACGCAGCTGGCTGCTCGTCTCGTGCGGCGTCACCGGGATCTGTATGTAGGCGTCATGGTGATGATCGCGCTCACCATGATCATTGGCGGGGCTGAGGTGTCATTGGCGTCTGCCTTCTCCCACCCCCAGCAAGTCCACATGCCAGAGGTGAGCGCCGATAAGGCACCCACAATCATGGTGCAGGCACGATCTGTCTTATGGCTCATGGCGTTCCTTGCAGTGGGGATCTGCGGATTCATCTTGGTGTCCACAATCACCCAAGTTGTGTCCTACCGTCAGCGTGAGTTCGCAATGATGCGGCTGGCAGGTGCGAGTCGTCGACATCTGGGCTGGCTCGTGTTCTTGGAATGTCTCATCGTCTCATTCGTCACCGGGATACCAGCGATCCTACTCGGAGCTGCGTTGGCTCCCGTGTTCTTGCGCGGGTTGCAGGCAATCGACTTCTTCGGCCCCAATCTGTCGGTGGATGTGGGCATCAGCGCCGGACCGCTGTTCACGCTGCTTGTGACGATGACCCTGTTGGCAGGATTCGCCGGACGATCCGCACTGCGTCGTATCCCTGATCGTGAACTTGCCGGTGCTCATGACAACACCGTTTCGACGATGTCATGGTGGTCGATGACGCTACGTCTCATCATGGGGGTGGGCGGGATCGTGGCAATCGCGCTGCTGAATCCACAGGCCTTGGGCTCCTACGGGATGTTGGCTCTGCCGTTCCTCGCAGTGATACCGGCAGTCGCGCTGGCGCCTCTGCTCGTCCCAGCCGGGGCATGGCTGGTGGGTCATCTCGTAGGACTCGTGGCACCGGGATCCGGGCTCCTCGCGGCGAAGCGGTCCTCAAAGGATCGTCTGCGTTACGCCCGCCTGGCAACGCCGGCCATCGTGGCGGTAGGCATGGTTGGTGGCTTCATGGTGGCCAATGTGCCCGATGAGCAGCTCCAGGCTGCCAATTTCCGCGCAGCCGTCCAGTCGCAAACCGTGGCACAGGTCACTGGTATCTCCCAGACTGATCGTGCCGCTCAGGCATGGACTGAGCACCATGGCAAGGTAGCGCGCATGGGCATCGTCAATCGTTCGAAGGGGACGGGAGAGTTTGAAAGCTTCATGTTCGCCGATCTGCCGCGCCTTGATGCATTGACGTCATTGCATGTCGTCTCAGGTGATGCAACCGCGGTGCATGGCTCCGACGTGGCTGCCGACGCTGCAAGCCACAGGGTTGGCGACACCATTCCCATGACCGATACACGAGGACACCGATTCAGTGCACACGTCGTGGCAACCTACACCGATCCGCTTTACCAGGCTCCAATACTCGATTGGAGACAGACAGGTAAGTTCGTCAGGGAACCCGGCAAAATGCAGACGACGATGTACCTCGATGGTCTGGACGCCTCCACAGCGCAGCGCATTGCAGCATCAACAGGTACACATGTCACGACATACTCCAAAGCCCAGTGGATCGACCAGGCCATTGCCACCCGCAAAGCTAACTCCTATCGCAGCAACGTGGGAATTTTCGGCACGGTCTACCTCATGTGCCTCATCTCGGTCGTGCAGATGGCCGTCAGTGGATCGATGGCGCGCCATCGCGAGTTCCACGTGCTCCGCTCTTTGGGTGTTGGCCTGCAACGACTGCTCAACGTCGTGGGTACGGAGACCATCATCGTCCAACTAGCCGCCGGTGTACTCATCGGCTTGAGTATCACGGCGCTCGGAACCGAGTTCGCCACGACCAACGGCACGTCTGCTGGCTCAGCAGTGGCCGAAGTTGTTCCGCTCAGTCTCACTGCATTCATGGTGATCGCCATGCTGGCACTCATTGCTCAACTCACCAGCGTCTGGGCCATCAGCCATCGTAGTGAAAATCGCCAGTAACACCGGCGCTGACAGCGGATCACATCTCCGGCAACCATAACCTCTATCTCCCCGACAGGAATGCAGCTCGCTTCAGGAGAAGATGAGTAGAGGACGCAGACCGCGATCGGCAAGATGTTTAGCTTGACGAGTCTGCCGCTTACCATCATGGTCCTTATATTAATCGCACACCGACTTCATAGCACTGTCACCGGACGGAACGATAGGTCTGATACACCCACAAAGCCATTCATGCATCACAGGAAAACTTCATCTGTACACGGATCAACCCTATAACGCCAGCGAAGAACGCCGAGATCTTTTCTGATCGAGATCCAAAACCGTCATCAGACATCCACTTCATGCTGTGTTACAGCCCTAGAATAAAATCCCTAAGCATCGTTCAGAGAATATATAGATACGTGTAAAACATCGCAACCCAAAATTTACAGGTCTAGCAGCAATATAAAATTCATATTTGGAAAATATACTAGCACCAAATTATTCTCCAGTATATCCAATACACAGCCATAGAAATACAGCGCAAGTAAAAATAAGTCGCTAGGGTCGAACAAGTAGTTTTAAGAACGTGCAGATGAAAAGCAGTATTTCCAAAAGGAGATCGCGGATGCAAAGTCACGGGTTCCATGCCCGCCATTTGAGAGATGCGGGAGCCAGACGTGTCTGTGGGAAAATATTGTCATTTTAAAAATCCAGAAAGCAACGTCAATATTTGATATCCTCGAGTCACACCCGCCAGTAGTAACGAGAATATCAGGATAATCGATAGAGTGCGCCCCAGAGGTCGGCAGAATTGCACGAATTTTGCGGCGTGAGTATAAGCCATCTTCAGGATTACCGAACTCAATAAAGTCAGAGCGAGAAACGGGATCATAATCTCTCCGGAGAGATTGCGCAATATTAACAAACGGAGAGCAACATACGCAACCGCAGGGTCGCCAAATTCCGCGATTAACAGCACTAAGAGCGACAGCCGAGCCAGCCGAACCAGAAGATGAACCGAGCATACGAGAATCTATCCATCCAGAATCAACAAGGATTTGAGCGCATTCCTCAAGATCAGTGACAGCATTAAACTTCAAAGGAAACTGTCCACTCCTATGCCAAGCTGAGCCAAGTTCGCCTCCGCCACGTACATGAGCAAGTGCAACTACAACTCCAGCATCAATCAGAGGGGAGAACTCGAAAGCTTCATCTGCGTCTTGCGACACGCCATAGCATCCATACACATGTAAAATACCTGAGTTTTTCCTATTCTTGGGGAGATCTTTCCGGCGTAAGATTGTGATAGAGAGCAAAGGAACACGAGAAGAATATATTTCCTCAAAAACCACAGGATTTTTAGTTACAAATGGCGACCAAAAATCAATAGGCACTTTAAGCAAGGAATCGACATTAACCTCAAAAATACAACCCTGTGCATCCATATTAACAACAGATATATATGCACAGCGTCGTTCAGGAACAACATCAAGAATCCGGACATAATGCCGCCCTGTCTGACCCCAGCAGTGTGAGACCAGACAGGGCGGGCATGTCTGAAAGGCGTTGCCTCAGAAGCGCGGAAGCCGCTCGGCGAGGTAGTCCTCCACCTTGTCCAGTGCGATGCGCTCCTGGCTCATGGTGTCGCGGTCGCGCACCGTCACGGCATTGTCGTCAAGGGTGTCGAAGTCCACAGTGACGCAGAACGGGGTGCCGATCTCGTCCTGACGACGATAA
>ERZ501055.55-NODE-55-length-50851-cov-9.592291_pt1 | contig 50851 bp, 46 predicted proteins | sample MGYA00510860_ERZ501055 | MGnify/ENA primary metagenome ERZ501055 (study PRJEB25958, sample SAMN03398538) | human skin metagenome | study: EMG produced TPA metagenomics assembly of the Human Skin Microbiome Metagenome (human skin metagenome) data set. | reverse complement strand
ACCTCATCACCCTCCTCCAAGGCCAACCACCACAACACATCCACGCCACCCCAAATGAACAAAAAATCCGACCCTGGTAAACCCATCACAAACACAGATATAAATCAGGGAACTCGAAAATCCTCTACACAATCACAAGTACCTCACATCTCTTCACACGGTGAATAGGAACACTCTCTTTAATAGTCATACCCTCTATTAACCTTCTAGCAGCATGACCTACTCGAGAACGAAAAGGAGCCCCCGGCCTCCACAAAAGTTTCCCCGCCCCAACAGGACGCGATTGAACAATCGATACCCCCCTCAATCACGAAGGTGGTCTGGGCGCGACGGTAGTAACCCGGCCGCCCATGCTCACGGTCTCCTGAGCATCCCTGATCTCGATCGTGACGCTGCGTTTGCGGGGATCTACCCCATTTATGACCGGATCTAGAGCGGTCTACTCCTTAGTTCGTTTGCGTTGCACGATGATGGTGGGCGTAAGAGGGTATAGCTTCTTTGGGCGGCGCATTCCTCTCTTGAGCCTCTCCCGATCTGGCAGAACCAGGATCGCGCAGACCAAGTGAGAGCCTGACCGGCCGGGGTGGGTGACCGAATAGGGAGCGAGGGTTCTAGTCCCCTAAGACTCGACGTGGCCGAGCCGGATCTTGCAAGAGATCCTCTAAGTAGCCGAGAATTGCGCGTTTCCCGGTGGTGGTTAGTCGGTGACGTGGACCTTGCTTCCGGCGGCCCGGAAGGCGTCAAGCGTTGCCTGAGGCGCATCTTGCATGGTGACCAAGTCGTCGATGTCTTCGATGCCTCCGAAGCGAAAACTCGAGGTCCGTGAAAGCTTGTCGCTCGTAGCAGCCAGAATAACCCGGGCCGAGGATGCGAGGATGGCGCGTTTCACCAGGGCGTCTTGATGTGTCGTGACCGTCAGGCCCATGGCAGGAGAGGCAGAACATGTGCCGATGATGGCGACATCGGCCCGGAACGCACCTAACGCGCGTAAGCATGAAGCAGCCTCGTAGCGCAGGCTTTCGGGCATGAGCGTTCCGTCCGGCGTGCTTACGGTGGCTACGCCGCCTTCACCCAGGGACAGCGCGGCACGCAACGAGAGACACAAGGCCGTGATGGGACGTTCCTGAAGAGCCTGTGCCACGGCGACCATGGTCGAGCCATTGTCGATGATCACGGACATGTCGTCGGTCACGAGGCGGGAGACCAGCTGGGCTATGGCCGCCTTGCCGGCAGCGTTCTCGTCCGACCGCAAGGAGTAGGGCATAGGCATACCGCGCAGGTTCACCGTCACCGCCCCGCCATGCACCTTGCGTAACTGTCCGTGGCCTTCGAGCTCGGTCAAATCGCGGCGGATCGTCGCCGGCGAAGCGCCGGTAAGCTCTACGAGTGCATCCACCGAAGTCGGTGAGGCTCCGAGAGAGTTGATGATCATTTTCTGACGAAATAATCGTTGCATATGATTATTCAATCATACATGCTAGTTGCATGTTTCATACGTGGCAGCGAATTTGGGCCATCCTCAGTACCAAGGGCCTGGTCGTCACCGCAAGCGTGTGCCGCCAGGTGGCCGGGCAGGATGGAGGCGGCAATAACACGCACTGATTCACGACTGGCTGGTATCCAGGCGGTCCTGTTCGACATGGACGGGACGCTGGTGGACTCCAGCGCAGCGGTCGAATCTATTTGGTCAGCCTGGGCTGAACGGAATAGCATCCCCATTGCTGATGTCCTGGCCTGGTGCCATGGCCGGGATGTGGCCGCAACCATCACCCATTTCTTGCCGCATATCGACTCAGAGATCCTTCAGAGCATAGTGAATGCCCAGCTAGACCAGGAGTGCATACAGCTCGACAGCATCAAGCCGGCGGCAGGTGCCCTGGAACTCCTCATCTGGCTCGAGGCCCACCACATCCCCTGGGGCGTCGTCACCAACGCGCCGCGACGACTCGCGCTCGCCCGGCTCAGCGCTGCCACCATCGACCCACCGCTCTTGGTCACCCTCGAAGACGTCGCGCATGGCAAGCCAGCGCCCGACGGCTACCTCCACGCAGTCCGCTCCTGCGGTGCCACGCCAGCCCGAACGCTGGCCGTGGAGGACTCTGCGTCCGGCCTCGCAGCTGCACGCAGCGCCGGCACCGTGGTCGTTGCCGTGGGAGGACGCAGTGATGCTGACATCGTGTGTCACGACCTTGTCGACCTGCACCGCCTGCTCGCTCAGCCATACTTCGAATAGCTCGATCGAGAGAGCAGAAAACCGTGAACGTCACGACCTTGCAAACTCAGGGCGAGCAAGCGGTGGCCACCAGAACCAACGCCATCGAACCGTCAGCCCGCGACGGGGCGGCACGCTGGCCACTGAGCATCATCCTGCTGCCCCCACCGCCAGCAGAGAACATGCTGGCCGCCCTGACACAGGAAGCCGTCGGCCTCGCCGGGACAGACCACCTGCACAGCGGGGCTACGGACTGTGCACACGTCACCGTCCGAGCGCTGGAAAACCGGCGGCCGGTACCGCAGCAAGACCCGTTCGCGACCAGATGCGCGAGCGCGCTCGACCGAGCCTGTGCCCGTCACGCACCCTTGTCCATGAAACTCGAGCGCCTCCTGATAACCCCCGGAGGTGTTCTTGCGCTCCTGCACCCCACCAGCCCAGACGCCGACGAATTCCGCACCCACACGCTCGGCCAGGAACTCGGGCCGGACGCCTACCGGGAAGGTATCCTCAGTCCCCGGGATCTCTGGTACGTGTCCCTGCTCCACTTCCGCGGCCCCGTCGAACACCCCGAAAACCTCGTCACCTGGAGCCACCAACAACTCGCTCCGACCGTATGGACTTTCCCTGTCGCAACGCTGTGTACCTACGAAACCACCACCACGGCGATGCGTCCCAACATCTACCACACGGCCACGTTCGGGCGGACGATCCGACCGCACTACTTTGACGCGACCAATGGGGTGGGCGGTAGGCAGGTTAGTCGGTGACCCAACCACGTTTCCCACGGGGAGATCCTCGTGTCTTGACGAAGGCAAGTCTTTTTCCCCGACGTGAAAGAGGAACTCCATATCTTCTGGGAGAGATCCCTAACGATAACCTGAGGATTATGTTTTCAGTAGTAAAAAGTCGTTCCTCGTTCAAGCAACTAAAACTCGCTGGTCTGGTGCAGCACCTGGGGGCAATAGGTCGGGTCGCCCTGTTACAGATCACATATGGTAGTGCACAGACAGTATCCGTAGCTTAGATATACTCGGCTGTGACGCCGTGGGCGCGGGCTACGCCGTGCGCAACTTCTGGGATGAGTTTAAAAAGGCGGTCGCGAGCTTGCGGGGAGAAGGCGCGTAAGGTCGACTCGACGGTGGCGTCCTCAGGGATGACGTTGCGGGCCGTTCCGGCAATGATATGTCCCGACGTGACGACGACAGGGTCGAAAACATCGAAGCGCCGGGCGACCATCGTCTGCAACGCCAATACGAGCTCAGCTGCCGCTGGTACCGGGTCGTGAGAAAGATGCGGGGCTGACCCGTGTCCGCCGCAGCCTTCAAAAACGACGGTCGAGTTGTCGTTAGAGGCCATGACGGTGCCTGATCGACAGTGGTAGGTGCCGGCGTCGTCCATGCCCGACCACACGTGTAGAGCGTAGACGGCGTCGACTCGGCGTCCAGAAGCCTCTAAGACGCCTTCATCGATCATCCATTGAGCGCCACCTTCGCCCTCCTCACCCGGTTGAAACATGAAGACGACGTCGCCGGGGAGCTCATCGACCCGCTCACACAGCTCACGGACGGCCCCAACCAGACAGGTCATGTGGCAATCGTAGCCACACGTGTGCATATTGCCATTCGTGCTAGCCCATTCCAGCCCGGTGCGCTCCACCACCGGCAGAGCGTCCATATCGGCGCGCAATAACACTGCGCGACGTTCCCCAGTCGGGGTGCCACGTCTCCGCAACACCGCGGCGATTGAGCTCAACTCCTTGCCGGTGCTGATCTCCAGCGGAAGCCCCTCGAGCTCCTGCAAAATCCGTGCCTGGGTATGAGGCAGATTGAGGCCGAGCTCCGGTATGCCGTGGAACTCATGTCGCAGTGCGACGAGATCGTCTTTGAGGGTGTTGAGAAACCCGCTGCCCATGTGTCCTCGCTCTCTGTTAGGTTTCTTAACCTTCTCGAACAACGAGACGAAATATAAGATTGTTCACATATTGGACACAGGTAGAGTGCTGGGAAGATAGCCATTAATACTTCAAAGGAATAATGGCCCAAGTTCTCACAATACGCGATATTAAACTGCCAACCATGGTAGAAGAACAACCCCCATGCATCACTGGCAATGTAGCCATCAGCACAACGGTTCACCTCGCACCCAACGACATCGGAGCCTTCACCGACACCGATGAACTACGAATTCTTATGGAATCAGCTCGATCCCACGGATACCTCAGCCAACCCCAGTTAGAAAGCCGGAAATACCTCATAGAAGAACCCATCGGGGTAGTCATATCCGACATAAGTCAAGCCGAGTATCTCACCCTCCGCCTGGATTCCTACCCGGGGCACCATCTCATCGGAAGACCCGGCATGAAAACTATGCTCGTCCTCGCCGACGCCCTCCGGCTCATTGGGTTATCCACACCCCAAAGTATCGACGTCGAATGCATTGACTTCGACCCCCACGGCTGGGATCTCCTCAATCCGGACCCCGACACGCACATGCATATGATCTGGACCCTCAGCACCGAAATCTGCCGGTGGATGTCTCCCCATCTCACCCATACCTGGCACGCCACCGTCGCGAATCTCGCCCTCGACCCTGAGCTCTCGCGCGACACCAGTCAGTCGCTGGTTCCCACCGGACCCCGAATATCCGTGGTTAGGGCACACACCCCGCGGCGACAAAGAAACCCTCACCTGGCACATGCCTGACGACATCACAGCCCTTGGATGGCTATTTGACCTCATCACCCTCCTCCAAGGCCAACCGCCACAGCGCATTCACGCCACCCCAGGAGAACAAAGAATCCGGCCATGGTGAGCCCGTCACGAAACGCCGATGTCAGCGACATGTGGAGTAACACCGACAGAGTCGCCCATTGATTGATCTCGCATTGGGATCGGCAATCGTAAAACTGGCTTAGTCCCGCCGAATCATCACTTCTGACGCGAACTATACGTGGATCACGCGGCGACTACTGTTTACTAAATACCCTCTGACTAGGGCTTTCCTGGGTGGGCCTAACTGGACTTGAACCAGTGACCTCCGCCTTATCAGGGCGGCGCTCTAACCGACTGAGCTATAGGCCCAAAACCTCGACCAATTTCCCGGTTACGAGTGAAAACTCTACTGGACCACACGCCTAGAACCAAATCGGGATCTGATCGAGGTGCCGCGCCCGTATTAAAACGGCACTCCACAACGCACGATAACGTTCGAATGCGGGGTCGTCTCTCCCGTCCGTACCACGAAGGAGACACTGGGCAGCGTCTTCTTGAGGTCCTCATGACTGACCGTGTGAACCTCTTCGATCCGGTTTTTTACCCAAGATTCCGGCTCATGACCAAGGGCCTCATGAGCAATCGTGGCCCCTTCGACGACGACCTCGTCAAGGATGGCATCGAAAACCTCCTGAAACCTTGGGACTCCCAGTATCAGAGCAAGATCAATCACCGGGACGTCGCGAGGAATCAGCAATCCAGCGTCAGCCACCGCGAATGTCTGAGTATACCCCAGCCTGGCCACCGCCGCACATAAATGTGGATTGAGCAGTCCATTCTTTTTCATGCATGTTCTCCTCGACGAATATCCTCTACCTCCGCAGTACTGGGGTAAGAGGCCTGAGCTCCCGGCTTAGTTACCGTCGCAGTCGCCACCGCGGGCGCAAAGCGGCAACCCTTGAGAAGAGTACGGCCACGAGCCAGTTCCGCAGCCAACGCACCGACGAACGCATCGCCGGCACCGACGGTGTCAACAGCTTCTACTCTCGCCGCGGCTACGGAATCAAACCCTTCTGGCCCACCGACGATGCACCCCGCCGATCCCAAGGTGATGACGACGCTACGACACCCCAGACCCAGCAGCTCCCGCAAGGCGACATCGGGGTCGTCCTCCAAATGAGGAGTTGTTGACCCCAACGCGGCAGCGACCAAGGCCGCTTCATGCTCATTAACCACCAGCGGATCAGCCATACGAATCACGTCAGAATCGACGTCAATAACCGGGGCTAAATTGAACACGAACCGCTTCGCACGACGAGCCGCCTCGGCAATTCCGTCAGATGGGATCTCGCCTTGGCATACCACGATGTTAGCGCTCTCGACCCGCTCGGCTTGAGCACGGACGCTCGCAGAGTCAACGGTCCCATTGGCAGCAGAGATCACGATAATCGAATTCTCCCCCGAATCCGCCACCATAACGATTGCGGTGCCAGTCAGAATGTCCCTACGCACGACACCGCCAAGACCAACGCACTCCGAGAGTAAGGAGAGCGCCGTATCAGCCGTCGGATCCTTGCCCACAGCTCCGACCATCTCCACCCGAACGCCGCAGCGCGCCGCCGCCAGGGCTTGGTTCGCTCCCTTCCCGCCAGGGGTCAGCGTGGCCTTTCCCCCAGCCAGAGTCTCCCCCGGCCCCGGAAACCTCTCCACACCGACCCTCATGTCGGCATTAATTGACCCGACAACGACGACTTTCGCTGCCGCGGACTGGTCACTCATTCGTAATCCTTTGCGTTGTCCTTAGTCACCAGCAAGACCTTAATCGGGGTTGTCTTTGACACTTCTTTGCCATCCAGGATTTCGGCTGCCTGGTCCACTGCGGTCTTGCCCAACAAACCGGGCTGCTGAGCAATCGTCGCTCCGAGAGTCCCGGCCTTAACGGCTTTAATTCCATCGGCAGTGCCGTCGAATCCCACGACCTTGACACTCTTACCAGCCTTCGAACCGAGGGCGGAAATCGCACCGATAGCCATCTCGTCATTCTCAGCGAAGATGCCGGTTACCTTTGGGTGGGCCTGCACGAGGTTGGTCGTCACGTCGAGAGCCTTAGAGCGATCAAAATTGGCGGTCTGCTTGGCAACCACCTTGATGCCCGAGTGCTTAGCAATCTCGTCACTGAACCCCTTGCCACGGTCACGCGACGCTGAGGCACCTGGAGTCCCTTGCAGGTGGATGATTTCGCCCTTATCACTCATAATTCTTGCAAGCTCCTTGGCCGCCTCGGCACCACCGGCGACGTTGTCGGAAGCGATAAAGGATGCGACATCCCCGCTCGAGGAGCTGCAATCGACCGCAATAACTGGAATTTTCGCCTTGTTAGCGCAGCACGAGCCTGATCCCGCATCGGGCCCCAGCTAACCAGTCCACCACGGCTGGGGGTACGTCCCAGCATGATGTTCTCAGCGACTGACATCTGCGGAACGAGGTTGAGTTCCTGATGAATCGTCGCGACGCCCTGAGCTTCCGCGGCCTTGACGGTAGGCAATTCGACGAGGTTACCGTCAATAATAACCGAGCCAGAATCGGGGTGGTAAATGCCGCTCATCATCTTGATGAGGGTGGACTTTCCGGCTCTGTTCTCACCGAGCAGGACGCGCACCTTTCCCGGGATGACGTCCACCGACACGTCTTGAATGACCTTGACGGGTCCGAATGCCTTGTTGACGTGGTCGAGTCGAAGTACTGGTGTCACTGGTCCTCCTTGACCATTCGGGTTGACGCCCTGACGATGAGGTGGGTGTCCAAGCGAATAGAGCTAGTTGGCTCGCCTGACATAGCACGGTTGAGTAGGTCGACGGCGACCTTCCCCATGGCGTCGATATCCTGGGCAACCACGGTGAGGGCTGGGTTAGTGAGGCTAAACACCGGCAAGTCGTCAAAACCGACCAAGTCAATCTCGTCACCGATGCGGATCCCCTGGTCAATGCATGTTCGCAGCGCCCCCATCGACATGAGAGAGTCAGAGGCAAAAATGGCAGTTACACCACCGTCAAGTAGTCGTCGAGCACCCACGCGTCCCGATTCTTCCTGAAAGTCACCTTCGACAACGAGGTCCCTGTCGACCTCGACCCCGTGCTCAGCCAACAGTTGACGATAGGCCTGGTAGCGTTCCAAGCCCGTCGAGGTTTGCTGAGGCCCGGTAATAAAACCGATCCTGCAATGCCCACGATCCACCAGGTGATCGACGGCCTCTCTCATGCCATTCTAGGGATCAGAAGTAACGGCTGACAGCGAAGACCTCGTGATTTCGCGGTCCACGCACACTACCTGGACACCGTCGTCAACTAATTCCGTGACGGCCCGCCCGCCACTGCTAGTCGGCGTCACAATCGCCCCGTCAACTCTCTGACGACGTAAAGTATCGACGTACCGGTTGAACTGGTCGGGAGACTCGTCGGCATTGCACAGCAACGTTGCCCAACCATGAGCGAGACACGCGTTCTCAACGACGGACGCCAACTCAGCAAAGTACGGGTTGCGGATATCTGGTACGACCAACCCGATGACGCCACTGTGGGCAGACCGCAACGACCTAGTATGAGCGTTCGACAGGTAGCCCAGCTCCTGGGCGGCGCTCCGCACCGCACTGCGTGATGCTTCCGAGGTCGCGGAATTGCCATTGAGAACCCTTGACGCCGTCCCCACTGACACTCCTGCCAGCCGCGCGACATCCTTGATCGTCGGTTTGCGATTCACCTTCCCCTCCTCTCATCGTCGAGTGCGAGGTGCCGGGGATCATTCCCCTGATTCACCTTATGGAAACGTTTCCATAAGTACGTGATTTAATGGAATCACATTGGACAACCAGTGCCAAGGGGCACTACGAAATCTGCACCGCGTCCCCGACAATCCTGCGGGTTCCTCATCAACCGTGGTTTTCGAGGCTGTGGCAATCCTGCGCACACCGCAGGGTTGTGCCATGCGAAGTGGCAACTAATCCGAAGACGAACACGTTTGCCACACCAAGTCCGCAGCTCTTGGCCGCCACAACGCACGCGCACTCAAACACACTGGTACACGACGCGGTTACAGCACCTACCAGTAGGCATATATGCATCGTCATAGCAAGCGCCACTAAGCATGGGATTCCGTGGCAATGCGCCGTATCGAAAGGTGCGAAGGATAAGTGGACGCGCGAGGCCTTGGGCACTGATGCATTCTGACTTGCGATCAAACCACTGATCCTCAAGGAGTTTCACGAGAGCGCCGCCGAGGTGCCCGCCGGTGCGGAAGCAGAACCTATACATCCATTGCAACACTGTTTCAGTTCGTTGCAGTACGTGCTAAGTAAGAGTACAGAAGCCTCACGATCTCACTGTCAAAGACGACTGAGGCACTAAGTGAGACGATGAAGACCAACGGAAGGATATCTATGTCAATCGCACCGCACCTCGTCGTCATTGGGATCGGCCACGTCGGCTCAGATGTCGTCACCAATGCCGCCGCCCTGGGACTCTTCTCGCGCATATCCCTTATCGACGTCGACGATAAGGTCCGTGAAGGCCAAGCACTTGACAACCACCAAGCCACCGCCGTCGCTCCCGTCACGACAACCACCATCACGGCAGCCGACTATGACGCATGCCGCAGCGCCGACGCCATCATCGTCTCCGCCGGGCCTTCCGTCTTACCCGACACCTATGGCGGCGATCATGACTCCCGCAATTCGCTGGCCCAGATCAACTCGAAGATCATCCGGGAGGTGATGGAAAACATCTGCCGCTACACCCACAGCGCCCCGGTCATCCTCATCACCAACCCCCTGGACGTCAACGTCCACATCGCAGCGACCGAGTTCGACTACCCAACAAACCTCGTATTGGGCACCGGTACCGCCCTCGACTCAGCCCGACTGCGCCGTCATCTAGCCGACTGGGCTGGGGTCAGTCCCGACCCGGTGCAAGCCTTCATGTTGGGCGAGCACGGCGCAACGGCGTTCCCTTATCTCTCGCACGCGACAATCGGTGGCCTCACCCTAGCCGAGGTGACGACCACTCTAGGTCTGCCGCCATTGTCTGCCGAGCAGGTGGGCCACGACGTCGTCCAATCGGCCTTCGACGTGCTCGAAGGCAAGGGATGGACCTCCTCGGGGATTTCAAAGGCGGCAGTGAGTCTGGCACGGGCCATGCTGCTCGACCAGCGGTCTATTCATCCGGTGTGCACGCTGGCCGACGGGGTCATGGGGTTCCACGGCGAAGTGTCTTTGTCCCTACCGACGGTGATCGGTGGTCGCGGGGTAGAGCACCACCTCGACATCGCCCTCAACGACTGGGAACAGCAGAAACTGCTAGCCTCGGCCAAAGCAGTGCGTGGGGTGTACGACTCGGTACGACCCACCTGAGTCCACCTCCCCACATCAGGGGATCCTCAATCACGGCAACGAGTTCGGTACGCCATGACGACACCGACTTCAGTCCTCAGCGAGGGTAACCTCCAAACCACCCATGACCTGAGCAGCAAGATTGTAAAGGAAGCTAAACAAGGTCGAGATCGCGGTAAACAGCACCGCATTGATGGCTCCAATAAGGGCTGTCAAACCTAGCACACGCCCGGTATTAACGTAATCAGATAGCTGGAACTTTGACGTCGAACTTGGCGAGCTGATGAGGTCGTTGACAACCTTATTCATGGAATCGAAGGCACCCGAAGCACCAATGATGCCCCAGATAATCCAAGTTGCGATGAAGAGAATCACCGCGCCTGCCACACCGAATAGCAGAGAGGTCTTCATGACCGACCACGGGTCGACGCGGGTCAGACGCAACCGGGCCTTGCGCGTGCGTCTCGCAGCGCGTGTCGGCCGATGCGCCTGGGGCGAACGATGTGGTTCTCGCCGGTTCGGGGCCTTCTCCCCCTGGGTAGTCCGCGAATTGGCACGCCTTACCGGGGTAGACGCCGTCGTCCGCTTGCGATCAGACTCCTGACGCGGATCAGGGCGTTGCTCGCCCTTCCCCTGGAAGGTACGGAGGGCATCACCGGCGGTCCAATGGGTTGCCTCCGGGTCGTCGGGACCGGGATGCGTCACCTTCGTCTCGTCACTCACCGTTGTCCTCCGGCTTCATGTCGTTTTCCGCCGTATCGGCGGCACGGTCGTCGTCCACAGTATCGCTTTGCAGCAGTACATCCCTGGATTCGGCCTGCGTGGCATCGCCTTCACCAGTTTCCACTAATTCTTCAGTAACTTTTTCCTCGACAGCGTGCTCGGGGTTGAGAGCAATAATCGAAACAGCGTCCTTCCCGCGCACGGAGACGAACTTGACCCCCATTGTGGAGCGTCCCTTGGCGGGAACTTCAGACACGGCCGACCTAGTGATTTGCCCTGACGTCTTAATCGCGATGATCTCGTCAGCCTCGCTCACCACCAGGCCACCAACGAGAGAGCCACGCTCCTCACTAAGGGCCATCGCCTTGATGCCGAGCCCTCCACGCCCCTGCTGACGGTACTCCGAGACGGCAGTGCGCTTGGCGTAGCCACCGCCGGTCGCAGTGAACACGAACCGATCGTCTTCAGGCATGTCGGAGTGGATGATCGACATCGACAGCAACTCGTCGTCGCCACGGAACTTCATGCCGGTAACACCCGAAGTAGCACGCCCCATTGATCGCAGCTGGTCGTCGCCGGCGGAGAATCGGATCGCCTGACCCTTGCGGCTGATAAGCAGCACGTCGTCGCCGGCGGAACACTGCTCAGCACCGATGAGCTCTTCGTCCTCGGTACGGAAGTTGATGGCGATGACGCCAGCCTGCCGAGACGAGTCATAAGCCTTGAGAGCTGTCTTCTTAACCATACCCTTGCGAGTGGCCAGGAGGAGATATTCGGCATCCTCATAGGACCGCAGGGTCATAACCTGGGCGATCTTTTCGTCGGGTAGAAAGCTCAGCAGCCCAGCGACATGACCACCCTTGGCGTCCCGACCAGCTTCCGGTAGTTGCCACACCTTGGTGCGATACACCCGGCCCATATTCGTGAAGAAGAGGATCCACTGATGGTTGGTGGTGGTGAACAGCTGGGCCACCTCGTCGTCAGCACGCAAGCTGGCGCCGCGAACGCCCTTGCCACCGCGCTTCTGAACCCGATACAGGTCGGTGCGGGTGCGCTTGGCATAGCCGCCCCGGGTAATGGTGACGACGACGTCATCGTCGGGGATAAAGTCCTCTTCGGAGAAGTCCCCATCGGCCGCGATAATGCGGGTGCGACGCTCGTCACCGTACTTATCAACAATCTCGGCAAGCTCGGTGGAGATGATCTCACGCTGACGATCATCGCTAGCCAGAATTGCCTTGTAATCGGCGATAAGGCGCTCGAGTTCCTCAAGTCGGTCAATGATCTTTTGACGCTCCAGGGCGGCCAGGCGACGCAACTGCATATCGAGGATGGCGCGAGCCTGGATCTCGTCGATATCGAGCAACTCCTGCAACCCGGTGCTGGCGGCCTCGGTATTTGGGGAGCGACGGATGAGCGCGATGACCTCGTCGAGCATGTCGAGGGCCTTGACGAGTGCCCGCTGGATGTGGGCGTCCTTCTCGGCCTGAGCTAAGCGGTACTCGGTACGTCTGCGGATGACCTCCATTTGGTGATCAATCCAGTAACTGATGAACTGATCCAGTCTCAGAGTACGCGGCACATTGTCGACCAGGGCCAGCATGTTGCAGCCGAAAGTGTCCTGTAGCGCGGTGTGTTTGTAGAGGTTATTCATGACGACGCGCGGCTGAGCATCGCGCTTGAGGACGATAACCAGACGTTGTCCGGTACGAGCCGAGGAGTCGTCACGTATGTCGGCGATGCCGTTTATACGGCCGGAATTCACCAGTTCTGCGATCTTGGTGGCGAGATTGTCCGGGTTGCACATGTAGGGCAACTCAGTGACGACCAGGCACTGACGTCCCTTTTTATCCTCTTCCATATCGATGACGGCACGCATCGTCACCGAACCACGGCCAGTACGGTAGGCGTCTTCGATCCCCTGTCGACCCACGATGAGGGCGCCGCCGGGGAAGTCCGGGCCTTTAATGCGCTCCATGCATGCCTCGAGCAGCTCCTCGGAGGAGGCGTCAGGGTGGGCCAGCGACCACTGCACGGCCCTGTTGACCTCACGCAGGTTGTGGGTCGGGATGTTGGTGGCCATACCCACCGCAATACCCGAAGAACCGTTGACCAGCAGGTTGGGGAACCTCGACGGCAGGACAACCGGCTCGGTCTCCTTGTTGTCGTAGTTGGGCTGGAAGTCGACGGTGTCCTGGTCGATATCGCGCACCATTTCCATGGCCAGCGGAGCCATCTTGCACTCGGTGTACCGCATAGCCGCGGCGCCGTCGTTGCCTTGGGAGCCAAAGTTGCCCTGGCCTTGCACTAGCTTGTACCGCATGGCCCACGGCTGGGCTAACCGCACCAAGGTATCGTAGATGGCCGAGTCGCCGTGCGGGTGGTACTTGCCCATAACGTCGCCGACGACGCGCGAGCACTTGTTCCAGCCGCGGTCGGGGCGGTACCCGCCGTCATACATCGCGTAGATGACGCGACGGTGGACGGGTTTGAGGCCGTCACGCACGTCGGGCAGGGCTCGCCCGACGATGACGCTCATCGCGTAGTCGAGGTAGGCGTTCTGGATTTCGTCACGAATCTCGACCGGCTGGATCCCAACGTGACGGCCGGTCACCAATTCTTGACGGTCCGCCTGGTTCTGCTCGTCGGGCTTCTCGTCGTCAGCCATGGAGTGTCCTTTGAATAATCAGTGGATGAGGGAATGAATGCTCAGATGTCGAGGAAGCGAACATCCTTGGCATTGCGCTGAATGAACGATCGGCGCTGTTCGACATCCTCACCCATGAGGATGGAGAACATCTGGTCGGCCAAGGCGGCGTCCTCAAGGGTCACCTGAAGCAGCAGACGCTTGTCAGGGTCCATGGTGGTGTCCCACAGATCCTCGGCGTCCATCTCCCCCAGACCCTTGTACCGCTGGATCGGGTTGATCTGAGGCAGCTTTTTAGCGTGAGCTAGACCGTCGGCACGCAGTAGGTCACGCTCCTCGTCAGAGTAGGCCAACTCGTGAGGAGAGTTCGTCCAGCGCAGCCGGAACAACGGTGGCTGAGCTAGGTAGACGTGGCCAGCGTCAATGACCGGGCGCATGAACCGGAACAACAGGGTCAACAGCAGGGTGCGGATATGGGCGCCGTCAACGTCGGCGTCGGCCATGAGGATGATCTTGTGGTACCGCAGCTTGTCCAGATCGAAGTCCTCGTGGACGCCGGTTCCCAGCGCGTTAATAATCGACTCAATAGTCTCTGAACCCAGCGCGCGGTCGAGGCGGGCTTTCTCAACATTAAGAATCTTTCCTCGCAGCGGCAGGATCGCCTGGATGCGTGGATCACGGCCCTGAGAGGCCGAGCCACCGGCGGAGTCTCCCTCCACAATGAAAATCTCACACTCCTCCGGGCTAGTCGAGGAGCAGTCCTTCAATTTGCCGGGTAACGACGTCGACCCCAGCAGGCCTTTCCGGTTACGGGCCAGGTCACGAGCTTTGCGAGCGGCTACGCGAGCCTGGGCGGCGGCTTGGGACTTTCGGACGATGTTCTTGCCCTCATTAGGATTCTCTTCGAACCAGTCCGAGAGCTTCTCGTTGAGGGTTTTCTGGACGAAAGACTTGGCCTCGGCGTTGCCAAGCTTGGTCTTCGTCTGGCCCTCGAACTGCGGCTCAGTGAGCTTGATAGAGACGACGGCTGTCAGACCCTCACGGATATCGTCACCAGAAACGCGATCTTCACGCTTCTTAATGAGCCCCCAGGTCTCACCCCACCGGTTGACGGTGTTGGTGAGTGCGGCACGGAAGCCCTCCTCGTGAGCGCCACCCTCGATGGTGTTAATGGCGTTAGCGAAGGTATGGACGCTAGTGGTGTATGAGGTGTTCCACTGCATCGCAATTTCCAGGCCCATGCCCTCTTCGGGACGGTGGGACTCCAAGGAGATGATGGTGGGATTGATGACGTCGCGGGTACCAGTGAGGAAACGGACGTAGTCCTTGAGACCCTCTTTGTAAAGGAAATCCTCGTGGACCGGGTTACCCTCCTCGTCGGCGTGGTCGGCGCGACGGTCGGTGAGCACGATACGCAGGCCCTTGTTGAGGAAAGCCATTTCGCGGAACCGATTTGACAGCGTTTCGTAGCCAAAGACGATGGCATCGAAGATCTCATCAGAAGGCTGGAAACGCACCGTGGTGCCCTCACAGTCGTCGGGGCCTAGGGCTTCGAGCTGCTCCAGCGGACCGTCGGGTTCGCCCAGGGTGAAGGACTGACGCCAGTGGTATCCATCTCGCCGCACCTCAACGACGAAATGGGCCGCCAGGGCATTGACGACTGAGGAGCCGACGCCATGGAGACCACCGGAGACCTTGTAACCGCCGTTACCGAACTTGCCACCGGCGTGCAGCTTCGTCAGTACCAAGGTGACGGTGGGGATGTGCTCGACGGGATGCTCCTTGACAGGGATACCACGTCCGTTATCAGTGACCTGACACCAATTATCGTCGAGCAACTCCACCTGGATGGTGTCGCAATACCCGGCCATCGCCTCATCGACAGAGTTGTCGACGATCTCGTAGACGCAGTGGTGCAGACCGCGCTCACCGGTGGAACCGATGTACATGCCGGGCCGCTTTCGGACGGCTTCTAGGCCCTCTAGAACCGTAATCTGACCGGCATCGTAGGAACCGTCGACAGTCATCGGGGGAAGTTCCGAGTCCAGACCGTCAGGTTGATCGGTGGCATCAATAAGAAGATCCTCGGGGGTCTCCCCGTCGATCACGGACTCGGGCGTCTCGGGTTGGCTCACGGGCAATGCGCTCCTGTCTCTGCAGAGGTCACGGTGACCTCTGGGTCTAGCGTCCCTGCCGGATGTCATAATCCGACAGAGAGCCCAACGGCTCAATACTACCGCAGACCTGAGCGGTACCAGACATCGGAACCCGCGAGACGGACGTTGAGAGGGCCTGTGAGCGATTCGACCCCCTCACCCGACCACGGGGTACCGCGTGGGGGGTCACGACGTCAGCAGCGTTACGCCCTCCATTTAGGAGGCGTCCACCCCGACACTCGCCAGGAATCCACATCCCTGACCAGTCACCCTCACCTCATCCCCGGCGGCTAACCAGACGGATTGGCCACGGCTTAATTCGCAATCGTCAGTACCGCAGTGAGCCACTAGCTGGCCCTCTGTCACAAGAAGAATTCGCCCTAGCTTGGTGGCAGGAAGATCGAGGGTCTCATCGTGGTCTTTTAGCACCCACAACCGGAATTCCGGAAACTCTGTGTGATACAGGCCCACTCCTGGAGATATTTGCTGGGCATACTCTCCAACGCACGGTTCAGGAACCATGTTGGCGTGGTTTAGCAGGGCCTTGACGTCGATGTACTTGCTCGTCAGGCCACCACGCAGAACATTGTCGGAATTAGCCATAATTTCCACACCAGTGCCACCAAGATAGGCGTGCATCGTGCCAGCCCCTAAGTGAATCTGCTGGCCTGAGGCCAATTGCACCCGATTCATCAGCAAAGCAACAAGAATGGACGGGTCTCCGGGGTGGTCTTCCCATAATTCGACGGCAGTACTAGCCAGGCCACGGACAGCCTCGTCCGTGCCTTCTTCGAGGTATCTACGGGAAGCCGACACGACCCCTTCAACAACCGACACCACCGAAGCGTCACCAGATAGCACCGTCGCCACGACTTTGGCCAAGCCGTTGTCCTCGCTCAGTGGCGCCAACACTTCGTCTAGTCCGCCAACTTTACCAAGACCCGACAGCAACACCAGGGACGAGGATGGATCACGGAAGCCGCACAGGGCGGCGAAGTCGGTGAGGGCGACAATCATCTCGGGCTTGGGCCAGTCATCGCGAAAGATGCGGTTGGGGGCATCCACCGCCACCCCGGCTTCGTTCTCAGCAGCGAACCCCCTCTCGGCTTGCTCACGCGAGGGATGAGCCTGGATGCTCAGGGCGTGATCGGCCGACAGAATCTTAAGCAGGAAGGGCAGACGATCACCGAAGGCCTCGCGGCTCGGGCCTCCCAGCTCGTCGGGATGATATGCCAACCACTGATCCAAGGGCGTGCCGTCAGACAGGGTCGATGGAGCTTTGGGGTGGGCTCCCAGCCAGTACTCGGCCCACGGGGTACCGTCGGGGTTACCCCCCAGAATGGCCGGAATGGCGTCGGTGGAACCCCAGTCGTAGCGCTGCACATGTCCGATCAGTGGATACATGGCCCAATTTCATCACGTCAGTTGGGTTCGAGCCACCTGGATGAAGACGAAGGAGAGTCCCCCCAACGCGAGGAGCACGCAATCGATACCGTGAACCCACCGCGACCCAACAGAATCCGGCCCCTTGACGGCGACTATCACGCCGAGTACGCACGCGATTACGAAGATGACCCCATAGATATAAACGTAGACCGAGGATCCATCGATTTTCTGATTGAAATCAGTATTTCACCTGGCACATAGTATATTGTCTGGAGACTTCGTTCAGTAATCATGTAGCACCCCACGCATAAGATCGTAGATATAGCCCCCAGGGACACCGAGAAGAGATTCCCGCGTTTTGTGTAATCCGTAAGATATTCATTACCGCGACATCCAGCACCTCCACTTCAACAAGTCCAACCACGTCTTCAGAGAAGAAAACTGTCAAAACCCCTCCCACAACCCCAATCTCTCACCTGCGACGATGAGCCGTCAGGGTCCTACCAAAGACACCATCCACCACGACCGCGGGATCACCTTTCTCATCAACCACCAAAAGTCTGTCTTTGCCCTCTTATCCTCGTACTCATTCCTGCCACGTCCTATCGCGAAAGCCTTCGGTAGAGGAGGATTGCCAGCAGGAGCATTCCCGTCACCTCCACCATGTAGAAAATGCCCTCCAACAAGAGAGCCAGTACGGGATTTATGCTGATTGGGACTCCTCTTACCTGGTAGCTAAAGAATTTCATAAGAACCACGATGATACGGCTGGATGAAGTTCAGTCAATGTGACCGTGTACTCACGATCACATTGACTGAACTTCATCCTCACCCATACGTATCTCGTGGACCTCTACCCGGTACGGAGCGTGGTCCGTGCTTCCAACTCGGTACATTCGGCCCTTCAATGACGACCTTGGTGACGGTTCCCTCCCCCAGACGACGATTAAGCTCGGCCACCAGCTGAGGCGCGATGGTGCGCAAAGACGTCGCCCACACCGTTGCCTCGGTCCGGACCGTCAAAACTGTGCCCTGGTATTTGATCGGGCTGGAATGCTCCGCATTAGTTGGCCCGACGAGTTCTGGCCAGCGCGAGAGTACCAGGTGCAGGTTGACCTGACGACCCCATCCCTTGGATTGCACCAGATGGGTAAAGGCGTCACCAAGAGCCATCGGGTCGCGGCCGTCCGCCCTAGGACCGGACCATGACGGGGTGCCAGAGCGACGACGGCGTTTCCTCGCGGTAGAACGTCGAGGCGGGGGCAGCAAAACTTCGCCATCATCGTCACGACGCGGGGTTCCGGCCGGTTCACCACGAGCAGCTCGAGCAATAGCCAAGGCAACGTCGACACCCTCGTCATCATGATCAGCCGCTAAGCGACGATCCTCTTCGGTCGGACCCTCATCAAGGCCATCAGACATCGTCACTCCTCTCATAGGCCAGCACCTGGCCACCCCCGACGTCAAACCTCTCCCCGTGCAGAATCTCGGGGACATCCGAGGCTACCGCGGCCGTCACAAGCACCTGATCGGCCTGCACCACCGATGCTGCCAGCCGGTCCCGGCGCGTGACGTCAAGCTCGGCAAAAACGTCGTCAAGGACCAGAACAGGTTCAATCCCATCGTCACGCAATAGTTGGAAAGACCCTAACCTCAAGGCCAACGCCAACGACCACGACTCGCCATGGGAGGCATACCCCTTGGCCGGCATCTCCCCGATCTGCAAGACGATGTCGTCACGTTGCGGACCGACGAGGGTGACGCCGCGGATGAGCTCGTCGGCCCGCCGTTGCGCTAACGCAGCAAGAAACCGATGTGCAAGCTCGTTGCGGTCAATCGGTTCGGGACTCTTCCCCTCTTGCGGAGGCGACCACAGCCCCTCAAGATCAATCGTGGACTTATACGACGCAGTGGCTAGATCGTTCACCGGGGCAACCTCGCGGTAGGCAGCTGAGGTCAGCGGCATCACGGCCGACAGAGTATCTAGCCGAGCCGAAAGCAGTTCGGCACCGATGGTGGCCAGCTCGTCGTCCCAGATGTCCATCGTCGCGCCGATTTCAGCCCCCGCCGATCTCCCTTTACCGGCCAGGGATTTAAGTAACGCATTGCGCTGCTTGAGGACCCGCTCATAATCGGACTTTACCGCCGCCATCCTCGGCCACCGCGTCACCACCAAGCCATCGAGGAATGCTCGACGATCCGACGGATCACCACGCACCACTGTCAGGTCATTAGGCGAGAACACCACAGTTCTCAGCACCCCGAGAATCTCCCGCGGACGGGGCAACGGAGCGCGATTAATGCGCGCCCGATTGGCACGTCGCGCATTAATCTCCACCTCCAGCAGTAAGCTGCGAGCGTCGTCGGCCCCGGCACGAACCCGGCCTCGTACGACAGCCTGGCCAGCTCCCAGCCTCACCAACGGGGTGTCATTGTTGACGCGGTGCGATGACAACGTCGAGAGATATTCCACCGCCTCAACAAGGTTCGTTTTCCCCTGACCGTTAGAGCCAATGAAAGTCGTCGCCCCTGCGGTCATGGGGACATCGACACGGACGTAGGAGCGGAAATCAACCAGTTCGAGGCGCTCGACGAACATCCGGACCTCCCCCGCATTCAGGGAATCAGGTTACCGGACAGGCATGCTCACAGCCACGGTTTACCGTGCAGGACGGTACATCCAGACGGCAACAGCGGGTCATCCCCGCTACGGATGGCGTCGATGACGGCTTCCGGCTCGGACAATGAACCAACCCCATCTCCTCCCCAGGTCAACGCGCAACCCCGTCCAGTACCGACAAGATGAAATCTCGGACCATCGTCGACCGCTGGCTCGGTGACGACGACGAGGCTACCGTCAACGACGGCCGTCAAGTCTACGTCAAGGACCCGCAGGAGATCGTCCGAACCATGGTCGCAGGCATCACAGGAACAGTCCGGGACGATGTCGAAAGGATCAGCGTCCGAGGTGACGGACAGCCCGACGAAAGGAACCTGATCGAAAGTCACCACCGACACGTGCAAGGGCAGCGTGTCACCGTGAGGGCTTGACCACCGCTGTTGTAACCGGCCCGGGCTTTTAGTCATGGTGTCGACGTCGATGTCACATAGTGCCTCAAGGACCGTCTGCCATGCCTGCAGACGCAACACGAGAACGTGATACCTCCCGGGGTCAGTGATCCTGCTGTACTCTTCCTCGGCCGCGACAGAACTACCAGTATGCGGATTCGGCCAGGAAGGCGCGCCAAAGGCATCGAAGACGCGGTCAATTTCAGTCCTGACGTCAGCGATGGTTGTCATGGGACCAGTGTGGCAACCCGTCTAGCAAGGCCACCTGGTACCCCATAGCACTTGTCCACCAGGGGCAGTGCTATAATCCAACACAAAAATGCCTTGTGAGACTGCTGGGCATGGCTTCTTCGTGACTCGAAGCCACGTCAGGAAGGCAACCTCATCAGCATGATGACGTGACGGTAATCCGTCTCCGGCTTGCCGTCGAGGTCATTGAGGCCAGTGACCAGGCAAGGTTTTCCGGGAGCGGTGAAGGAGAAGTGGACGTAGGGGGTATCCAAGGCGCCAAGGGCGTCAGACAGGTAGTGCGGGTTGAACCCAGCCGCGGTAATAGTCGGCTCCCCGTCAACGTGGTTCGTGACGACAGCCTCAATGGCCTCAGAAGCCTGGGCCTGGTCACCTGTGGCCGCCGACAAGGCGACCGAATCGTCATTGATGACCATCCGTAGCGGAGTGTTGCGCTCAGCAACAAGGGAAACGCGGCGTACCGAATTGATGAGCTCATCGGTGCGGGCCCGCACCGAACGGGTGGCCTTGATGTCCATGAGGTGACGCACTTTGGGGAACTCTCCACTGAGCAGGCGAGTAGTCATGCAACGCACACCGTTAGCGCCGTCACCTTCGAAACCGACGAGACCTTCACCGCTGTCGCCAGAAGAGAGGTTCATGGTGACGTGCTCGCCAGAGGTCATCGAGCGCGCAGTCTCATTGATGACCTTGGCTGGCACCAAAGCAGTGGCTTCGGCATCGGTGGCGCTGGGGTTCCAAGTGATCTCTTTGAGAGCCATCCGGTAACGGTCCGTGGCCAACAGTGAGAGGACTTCCCCGTTGATCTCGACGCGCACACCCGTAAAGACCGGCAATAGCTCATCGCGACCAGCAGCCACGACGACTTGGGCGACAGCCTTGGAGAAAAGACTGGCGTCAACAGTGCCCGTGGCCTCAGGCATTTGCGGCAGATCGGGGTACTCATCGACAGGAAGGGCTTGAAGAGTGAAGCGAGCAGATCCGCACACCAAATCCATCTTGGCAGGATCCGTCGTGATCCGAACCGGCTTGTTAGGCAGGCTGCGGGCAATATCAGCGAGCAGCTTGCCAGAGACGAGGGCTTCCCCTGGCTCGTCTACCTGAGCGGAAAGGGTAATTTGTGCGCTGGTTTCATTGTCAGAGGCCGACATCACCACCGAATCGTCTTTAGCTCGTACAAACAGTCCAGCCAAAATCGGCACTGTCGGCCGGTTCGGCAAACTGCGAGCAGCCCAGGCGACAGCTTCGGCCATGACATCGCGTTCCAAACGGATTTCCACTGCGTCCCCTTGACTTGGCGTCTCGCACTCCACGGTGCCTGCATGCTGATCATATCCATGCTTGCCGACCATTGGCACTCTCATGGTGATGACAACGTTGAGAGTTCTCTTGGTAGGGGATTCCTTTTCTTCGCGTTCGAGTTGTTATGCAAGAGGCCTTGTCCCCAATCCACACCCACAGACTTGTAAGAGATAAGGATGTATGTCTTTTCTTCGTACTCATAACCCTTGTGGAACTTGTGGATAACCACCAAAGCCCCTTGTCAGTGGCGTTCTTCGGCAGTGGATGACGACGTGGACCGGATGTGCGTGTCGATGGGGTGGCTGTGGATGTAGAAAGTTGTCCCATCGTTATCCCCCGGCTGTCCACTGGTTTTCCACATCTGGGTGTGGAGATAGACGTAATAGGTAAGAGAGATCGTGTGCATAGACAAGTGGCATGGACATAGCTGTCCCTGATGGCAGGCCGTGGTTCGGTACTGCCTAGCTCAGTACTGCTTGATGCGGTTGGTGATTTCGGAGACCTGATTGAAGATCTGACGTTGCTCCCCCATGAGGGCGCGGATTTTGCGATCAGCATGCATGACGGTGGTGTGGTCCTTGCCACCGAACTCGGCACCGATCTTAGGTAACGAGAGGTCGGTGAGTTCCCGACACAGGTACATCGCGATTTGCCGGGCTGTGACAAGAGTCTGAGCGCGTGAGGTACCCAAGAGATCATCCGCGGAGATGTCGAAATAGTCGGCGGTCTCGGCGATGATGCGCTCTGGCGTCACCGGAGTCTCGCGACCTTCCGGAATGAGGTCTTTGAGGACGACCTCAGCCAAAGAGGTATCCACCGGCTGCTGGTTGAGGCTGGCAAAGGCTGTCACCCGGATGAGGGCTCCCTCGAGCTCACGGATGTTGGTATGGATGCGGCTAGCGATGAACTCCAGCACGTCGGGCTCGACGGTGATTTTCTCGGCCGCGACTTTGCGCCGCAGGATGGCGATGCGCGTCTCTAAATCGGGGGGCTGGATGTCGGTGAGCAGACCCCACTCGAACCGGCTGCGTAGACGCGGTTCAAGGGCCTCCAATAGCTTTGGTGGCCGGTCAGAGGTCATGACGATCTGCTTTTGGGCGTTGTGAAGAGTGTTGAAGGTGTGGAAGAACTCTTCCTGGGTCTGGATCTTCGACTCTAAGAATTGGATGTCGTCAACGAGCAGAACGTCGACGTCGCGGTAGGAGCGACGGAACTCCCGAGTGCGGTTGGTGCCGATCGCGTTAATGAAGTCGTTGGTGAGTTCTTCGGTGGAGACGTACTTCACCTTGACGTTGTCGTAATACGACATGACGTAACGCCCAATGGCGTGCAGCAGATGAGTTTTACCTAGCCCAGAGCCGCCGTAGATGAGCAGTGGGTTGTACGACTTTCCGGGAGCCTCAGCGACTGCGACTGCGGCGGCGTGGGCAAACCGATTGGATGCACCGATGACGAAGGAATCGAAGGTGTACTTCGGGTTGAGCCGGTTGTTTTCGTCATCGTCGACAGTGTCGGCGGGTTGAGTGGAGGGCTCAGTTACTCTGACAGTGACTTTGGGGACGAACTGGGCGGGCAGAACCTCTTCTTCCTCGTCCTCACGGTCAGGGGCGCCAAGAGCCAATTCCAGATCGGGATCGATGGTGATGGCTAGGTGAATGGCTTTATGAAAATGGTCGGAGAGAAGTTCTTCCAGTTCGTAACGCATCTTCGATTCAAGACGGTCACGCGCAAATTCGTTGGGGACGGCAACCATTGCTGTAGAGGCGTGCATCGTTACCGGAGTGGTGTTGGATAACCATGCGCGGTTGGGCTTTGAAACCTTTGTGAGGATATTGCTCCAAGCTTCGTTGAGGGCCTCAGTGGGATCACTGTCAGCCGAGTGTGAACTCATCGGCGGGGGCAGCACAGCATCCGGATAGATCGGCGCGGGACGGGGGTGGTCGGCGTCATCGAACGGGGTGTCGGACATTCCACCACCTGTTCCCTAGAAGTTGTCGAGAGTTGTCCACACAGTTTTCCACAGCCGGTGTGACAAAGTACCCGAAGGGTACCACTGCGCTGAACGTTAGTGAGTCCTTAGCCTATCCGCAACCGGTTAAGTAGCTTGTCAGGCGGGTTAAATGACTACATGGATGTAGTTTCATGGGTGTCATTCGATGGCCTAGTGGGGCAGGGTTGTCAGTTTGCCGATGAGAACTCCGACAACGTAGAGTTGTCTAGTCGCTGTCTTCAGCGTCCACTTCCCCTGCGCCCATCCGGGCGCCCCGGAGGGACCGGCTCGTGTCGATTCCCCGGGTGATCCCCGAGACACAAGGGAGAACATCCCCGTGAAGCGCACTTTTCAGCCCAGCAATCGTCGTCGTGCCCGTAACCACGGCTTCCGTTCCCGTATGAGCACCCGCGCCGGTCGCAGCATCCTTGCTGCTCGCCGCCGCAAGGGTCGTGTCAATCTGTCGGCCTGAGTTCCTATGCTGCCTGCCCGGTCGCGGATGCATTGCTCCGGTGACTATCGTGCCGCGGTCCGCGGGGGTGTCAGGTCAGGTCGTCCGACTCTCGTTGTCCACGCTGGGCGACGCGCACAGGTCAGACTCGACTCGGTCGGTATGACCGAGTTATCCACAGGAGTTGTGGATAACTATGATTCGGCCGGGCCATTGGCGTCAACGACGACTTCTCGATCTGACCTTGGCGTTACGCCGCGGGTCGGTTTTGTCGTGTCCAAGGCCGTCGGTAATGCCGTAACGCGCAACCGGGTCAAACGCCGGCTGCGTCACCTCTGTCGTCCCCTCGTGAATGAACTTGAGGATGGCACCGTCGTTGTCGTGCGGGCCCTTCCGGCTGCAGCGACCCAACCTAATCGAGTCGCCAAGGACCTCGATGGGGCATGGCACCAGGCATTGCGGAAATTGCGATGATGGCTGTGGCAGTTCCCTCACGACGCTCAAGCGGCGATAGCGGCGTGAGGGTAATAGTGCGACGTTTCCGTCCCCTGACCTGGCTAGCTATTGAATTTGTCAAAGGGTGGCGGGCTTTTATCTCGCCACTCTACGGGGAGGTCTGCAAGTACCAGCCCAGTTGCTCGGCCTACGGCCTGCGAGCGTTACAGGCGCATGGAATTTTTCGCGCGACGCCGATGATCATCTGGCGGATTCTGCGATGCAATCCGTGGTCCTACGGTGGGTACGACCCGGTGTCGGGCACCCCCGAGGCGAGGCAATGGCGTGAGCTCCATCCGGAGACTGCGCGTTCAAAGAATGAACCGAGTCACGATTTGACGGGCGATGACCCGAAGGATCACGAATCGGCCTTACGAACCATCCCCGGACACACCGATCCGGGGAGTACCCATATGGGTACCCCTTCCCACACCCGAGGTGAGAACTAATGCTCAACCCGCTGGTCATACTTGGCCTAGGCGGCGCCCTGCACGCGATGGGTCACGCCATCATGGTGCCGCTGTACTGGGCGGTGTCCGGCCTGATCGTCCTCTTCCACTACCTGTGGTCGCCACTGTTCGGTCGCGACTCCGGTATCTCATGGACGTTGGCTATCGTCTGCTTGACGATTTTCATTCGCCTGTTGCTGGTACCGCTGTTTGTCAAGCAGATCAACTCTGCGCGATCTATGCAGCTTATCCAGCCCAAGATGAAAGCCATCCAGGAGAAGTACGGCGACGACCGGGAACGTGCCGGTCAGGAGATGATGAACCTCTACCGCGAGGAGGGGGTCAACCCGGCGGCGTCCTGTCTGCCTGTGTTGCTGCAGATGCCAATCTTCCTGGCGTTGTTCCGGGTACTAGATGGCGCCTCCCGTGGTATCCCCCGCGGTCACTTTTTCGCTGAGAACCCGAAGCTGATGGAATCCCTGCAGCACGCTAAGTTTTTTGGTGCTGAGTTGGCTGGTCGGTTCCTGCCCATGAACAATGGATTCGGCGGCACCCAGGTCGTCGCTCTCGTTCTCATCGTCGTCATGGTGGCAACGCTGTTCTACACCCAGCTTCAGCTGATGCGGAAGAACATGCCTCCGGAGTCGCTGACCGGCCCAATGGCCCAGCAGCAGAAGATGATGATCTACCTCTTCCCACTGATGTACCTGTTCAGTGGTGTGAGCTTCCCGATCGGCGTCATGCTTTACTGGTGCACCTCGAACCTGTGGACCCTGGGCCAGCAAGAAATCCTCATCCGTAACAACCCGACGCCAAATACTCCCGCCTACATCGATTGGCGTGAGCGCATGATCGCCAAGGGGAAAGATCCCGACGAAATCGAACGTGCCCGTCGTGAGAAGCGTCGTCGTAAGGTTGTTGCCCCCACCCCGGTAGCTACCGCCGAGGATGGCGAGAAGCCGATGGTGGCCCGGCAGGGTGTGACCCGTCAGACGGTCCGAAAAGACGCCGGTGGTGGTCGTCAAGTAATCCGTCGTCAGCAGCCTGCCAAACAGACACGAGCCCAACGCAAGAAGTAAAGGCCCTGGGCTCGAACTATTAGTTGATCTTTGAGAGGTACAGATGAGCGAAAGCAGCGAGCACATCGACGAGCTCGACGTTGATCAGGTTGAGGACCGCGGCAACCTCGAACCCGAAGAGATTGAGACTGAGGACGTCGATGAGGAGGATGGCAACCCTCTAGATGAGGAGGGTGACATCGCCGCTGATTATCTTGAAGAGCTCCTTGACATCGCAGACCTCGATGGCGATATCGACACATATGTGGAGGGCGGCCGCGCCCACGTGTCTATTGTCACGGATTCGCAGACCCTGGTTGGCAAGGATGGCGAGGTTCTGGAGGCTTTGCAGGAACTGTCACGGCTTGCTGTTATGACTGAGGTCGGGCACCGCTCCCGACTCATGCTCGACATCGCCGGGTATCGGGAGTCGCGTCGTAAGGAACTCTTGGCTTTGGCGACCGAGGCGATTCAGTCGGTTAAGGAAACTGGTGAACCAGCTCACCTTGCGCCGATGAATCCCTTTGAGCGCAAGATCGTCCATGACGCGGTCGCTGCAGCGGGGCTTGTCAGTGAGTCTGAGGGTGTCGAGCCTAAACGGCATGTAGTCATCACGCAGAAGCAGTGAAACGTAGTCCTCGAATGGGCGGGTCCGGCGAACACAGGCTGGGTCCGTCCTTTTTATGGTCGATGTGGGCTTGGCAGCTATGACGAGCTGGCGCGTTTCCATAAGATCTGCCTGAAAACTGCTGATGCGGCGTATTCATCGGTCGGCCGCTGGAGTATTCGAGCAGGGATGTTCTCAACGCTGATGGAAAAGGCGACGTTGCTGCTACACCAGCCTTCATCACCATCGAGGTATTCTGATGGCATCAGGGCGTTCTATGGCGCTTGACCACGGCAATGTCGGGGTGTGTGACTCAAATCATGATTTGTGCCGCCAATGGGACTGGATGTGTAGTCTATGAGTGGCATTGTCGCGGAAGTGGGTGCTCACGTTAAGATTGACCTCATCCAGTTCAAGGTTGGTGGCCGTGGATGCGTGGATAAGCGGTGGCCTTCTCAGGTGAGTGGGATAAGCTAATCAGCTCTTTACAAGGCTTTTAACCTGTGAGGCTGGACTATTCACCTGTCGTCGGGGTATCCCTAGACGAGGGCCGTGAGGTGGCTCGGATCGTCATGCGACATCCGTTGGCCTTGCGAGATATCTGGTTTTCCCATTTGGGACGATTATAGGTTCTCCATAATTCAAGGTGTAGTTGGGGTCTGAATTCTCCGGTCTGGAAAAAGATCTGGCGATGTAGTGGGTGAGGTTGGCGTTGTCTAAAAGCATTAGATATCCCGGTGAGGATGGGGGCGTCACTCGGCTGTGGCTGGGTGACGCTGATACTTACTGTGTGACAGTAGCTGTTCTTGACGTCCACTAGCTACCGAGGGGACTCCGGCGGGCTTGATGGATACATGGTCTGATGTCTGAAGGAACCGCGCACGGGGTGGCGTTATATGCACCAATCTGTTGGTTCCGTGTAGCTGTAGTTGGTTCCTGGAGCCAAAGCGGCTTATCGCAGTTGAGAGTGAATAGTTACTAGTCCGTTCATTGTTGCTGGGAAGCGAGCGGTATTTGATGAGCCGCGGTATATGCACTGCTTTCCGGTCTCTTGGGCAGACCTTAATGTCTCTAGTTTTTTTGGGGGTGGACGTTGGAGAGCCGGCACAGATTGGCGACGAAGTGTCAGAATGTACATTGCGACGGCGACCTTTGACGAGATTTCGTTGGTGTGAAGTTGGTTGGTGCGGACCTCTTGTGATGATGTTGAGGGGGTGATGTGTTTTACTTCCTTGTGTTTGTGCTCTCCCCCCATGTTTGTTTTTTTATCGTGTGAGTTACCTCGTGTGTCGGGTAGATGAGGCGGTGCCCGCAGAGTGCTTACTAGGTGACGGATTTGGGTTGAGGTAGCTGTGGTGCTGTGAATGCGACACGGTCGTCTGACCCAAGACAGCAGAAGACCCTCGCATCTTCGCATTTGATGGTCGAATGAGCGTACATAGATATCGAACTTTATATAGATAAAATGCTAAATAGATGACGATGTGTTTCACGTGAAACGTGGACGTGACGTTGACCTTTTGAGGTTGAGTTTGGTTTGACTGGGTTACCGGAGAGGTGAGTTTGACCTGGCTGGGGAGTGGACTAGTCAGTGTTGAGAGGTCGTACGGAAAGCTTGGGGCTGCCTGGCTAGGCCAAATGGCGTGCGCTGCGAAGTGCTGCTCTGCTGGAAGGTTCTACTCTCGGAAAGATTGGGATTGTCTGAATCTTCTCCAAGGCAAGCACTGTGGCCGCTGAGGTTAGGGACTGGGTTGTACGGGCGTGAATGCGGCGAAGTGAGTGCGACTTCCTGTAGTGAGATGAGTAATTGTGGGGTAGTCCTTGTCGAAATCGGTGTGGCATGAAGAGAACGTGACAGCGTGGCTTGATACAATCGCGCTAGTCAAAAGACGGTCTTAGCAGGACCTGCCGACTCGCGTGAGCTAACCCGTGATGTGGACTCGGGTCAGCTGGATCGAGTCTCAACACGACGGCGAGAGGCTCCCGTGGTGGATTTGCATCGTTCATGGTTACGGAAATGACTACGACGAGGGGTCACCCCCTATATGAGTAAACCCGTGAGCTGTGGCCGGGGGCTCTGAAACATCTAGTCGTTTTGGACCCGTTGAGCGTCAACCGGGCGCAATCCGTCAGTGTCGGAGATCGCCAAGTTCGACGCGACGAGTCTTGCCCTGATTGAGCTTAAAGGAGAACCGAGTTGCCTCCACTCATTAGGGGTACTGGGGCTGAGAAAACAAGAGGATGGACTTGGCTCTCAGCTGCCTCGAGGGATTGTAGAGTCATCGAACGACGTCGCTGATTTTCTCGTCTGCACAACTAGTTGAATACCGACGGTATCGTGCTCTTGGATGATATCCCCCGGCCAAGCAATGGCTTCGACAACGAAACCTGCTAAGCCAGTTCACGAGGTGTCTACTGGGACCGGGTGTTGCTCGGGATCGCATGTTCGAATCGGGGTTTGCAGGGTTCAAGGTGGAACCGTAGCGGGTGAAGAGTTCGGGCCGGCGAGGCTATTGGGGAGATACTAACCGGATGCTGCTTTTGTAGAGCATCATTTTCCATCGCCACAGGCCTATAAGCGTAGCGTAAGGACTCGTTCCTCCGCCTTCGATGATGATCCTTCGTGAGCCTCGGTGGCGCAACCTGGCCGGTCTCACTACAGCGGCATGACGGAGGTGCTAAATCGACGTTGGTTGGGCGTCAGCGGCGCCGTCGAGGCTCAGCTGCTCCGGAAGCGAAAAAGGGGTGCGGTTGTGATCATGGACGACAATAAGGGTTGCACATTGCGATCATGACGATGAGTGCATGCAAGACCCTCTGATGTCCCGGATTGTGATCTACTCGGTGAGGTGTCCGTACACGAGTTACAGGTAGCGACTCGGTGATACGTGGGAGGCGTTGTATTGGGTTTGGCCATAGTCGAGCCAGAGGGTTGACACGGTGGAGGTGTGGGCAAAGAGCCGTGTTCGGGTCCTTCTAAAACGGAGGCGGAACCGTCGCGGATGGGAAGTCATGCTTCACTCCCTCATATGCCAACTCGCGTCCCCCCTCTTGTTGCGACTCGGGTGGGTTGCGCCTGGGGGATCGGCACGGGTTTTGAGGCTGGGGGAATGACCGAGTTAAGCGGTAGACGTGGCAGGATATTTGGCATGACCTTGGTGAGTGACGATGTCATCGCTACGAGACTCTATCGAGATAACTATAAGTCGATTCGGAGATATATCGATATATTGGCTTCTCGTGGAATGGACTGGGGTCTAATTGGGCCTCGCGAGATTGGCAAGCTGTGGGAACGCCATGTCTTGAATAGCGCCGCTCTTGAAAATTTGATTCCTGAGGGCTGCCGCGTTGCCGACGTTGGGAGCGGAGCTGGATTGCCCGGCATTCCTTTAGCGATTCTGCGACCTGACCTCGAGATGACTCTCATCGAACCTATGCTGCGCCGCTCTGATTTCCTGAATGAAACAGTTGAGGAGTTGGGTCTGGATGATCGAGTGACCGTTGTCCGGAGCCGGGCTGAAAATGCTGGCTTAGACGTTGACATTGTTGTCTCGCGTGCGGTGGCGAAGTTGGCCACGTTGATCGAATGGACGGCAGACATGATCGTGGATTCGGGCAGTCTTCTGGCTTTGAAGGGGCGATCGGCTGAGGATGAGGTTGCCAAGGCGAAGACTGAACTTTCGAAGCGCCGCTTATCTGCCGAGGTACTGCTGGTCCGAGCTGATCCGGCCTCAGAGGTGACGCGTGCGGTACGTGTTCGTCGTGTGGGCAAGCCTGGGTGAGTTTTGCTTTAGACGCCTTGTGATGCCGCCAGGACTTGTGTACGGTCTCGGCTGATGATTCCAAGCGGAATAGAGCGGGGAGCCGTCGAAGTAGGTAACCAAGGTGGCGTTAGCAAATGCTGTATTTGGAGCTTTGGTGAGTGCTGTGCGGAAGACCAAGCGTGTCGATACCTGTAAAACAAGTAGCTTGTCGGTGCCTGATGGTGTGGGCGACAGAGCTGATAATGGCGCTGGATTGAAGATGAGTGATTTAAGGTGTTAGTGACCGTGCGCTGGGACACATGTCAGACGGTAAGTGGTGCGGGCGTGATGAACGCACCGATGGATCGTACGATTAGTGATCGTGGTAGGTGATGAAGGAAGGCTGGCGTAAGGATGGTGGTGTTGAAGGGCTAGGTATGCCCACGACGGCCGGCCCGGGTGATCATCCAAATTGCGATGATGGGTTTTAACTGGGTATAGACGAACGTGGTGTTTCACGTGAAACACCACGTTGAATATCGGCGTCGGCATAGCGCAAAACTGACTCACGGTGCCTTAGCGTGACACATTGGGAGAGCTCGATGACTAAGTGGTAAGCCGATGTTCGAGCAAAGGCCCGGACGCTATAGCTTGCTCACTGAGCGAGATGATGATGCGGTAATGGGTTCGTGGGAGTTAACACAGTACGGAATAGTGTCTCGTAGGCCAGAGCCGGGCCGTTGAGGACTCTTGGACGAGACCAGATAAGGTAATTAGAATGAGTCACCGTGGAGTCCTCCACTATGGTTCTAGTGGAATCAGACCCCATGATGACTCTTAAGCTGTCCTGACCGTCTCTACCACGTCGCCGTTTGAATTGCGCCACATAACGAGACTCACCCCGGGCAGGGGAGGGCGAGCGTGCCCTGGTGTAATGAGGCGCGATACGCCCAATAAATTGGTAGCGTGGCAGTTCTAACTGGGCATCAGAGTACCCCGCCTTAGTTCACTTGTTGCAGTAACGTGGTGAGGACTGGAAGTCGAGAAACGGTATGGGCGAGAACTGACCACGGGATGCGCCACGTGTTTAGATACGGGAGTTATCTTGGGCAGGAAGACCTCACGAACCCGTCTCGAATGGTGGTTCTTCCCGAGAAAGATGGCGCTTATCGGGCCTCAAGCTCAGTGATGTGACTCCAAGAAGCCCAGGAACTTGCAAAGCTGGCTGTGTTGAATTTGACTGTGAGTGCCTTGCGACCATGATCAGAAACGTCAGCGGCAGGGTGATCACATACACCGGCGGAGTGGCCTTTCGCGGTAACGTTGGTTCGCCGAGTTGTCGTTAAGTGTGTCAAGCCAACATACCAGCGAGCGGTCGTTAGAGTCCATGGGAAAACATGTGGATTAGGCACGCACATAAATGTGAGGGGCCCAAGTTGTCCACCGGAAGTCGGCAGTTATCCACAGGTGGCTGGGGTTCACATGCGTAGTTATCCACAGCGATGGAAACGGCTCCGGCTCTGACCGAAATGGCCAGTAGAGTAACCAAGCGTCAGTGTTTCACGTGAAACATCACACCGCTCGTGACTGAAAGGATGCGCATGACCAACGAGGTCCCCATCTATGACGGAGCGCCCAAGCGGGCGGCATTTGATGGCCCTGATACGCCCGAGGCAACCGATCCGTCGGTCAGCAATGCCGACGAATCGATAACACCAACCGTGCCTCTGACACTCCCCCGTCCCAAGACACCAATGACCATCGTGGTAGCCAACCAGAAAGGCGGCGTTGGTAAAACCACGACGGCAATCAACTTCGCGGTGGCGTTGGCTATGAGCGGGCTCAGGGTGCTTGTCATCGATGCTGATCCGCAGGGTAACGCTTCGACGGCACTCGGAATCGACCACGAAGCGGGAACGCCGGGAACGTACGAGGTGCTGCTCGATGAGGAGGATATTGGCCTTGTCGCGAAGCAAAGCCCAGAAACTCCTGGGCTTGAAGTAGTCCCGGCGACGATCGACCTTTCCGGCGCTGAGCTACAACTTGTCGATGTGAAAGGGCGTGAACGACGCCTCCGTAAAGCATTGCGTAAGTATCTGAAGACTCATGACGTGGACTATGTGATTCTAGACTGTCCACCATCGCTAGGGCTGCTAACTCTCAATGCTCTGGTGGCTGCAGACGAAGTGCTGTTGCCGATTCAGTGCGAGTATTACGCTCTGGAAGGCGTTACTCAGCTCATGCGAACGGTTGAAGCCGTTCGGCACGCAATGAATAAGGAGCTACGTTTAGGCTCGATCCTTATGACGATGTTCGATGCTCGGACACGACTCTCTACCCAAGTGGATGAAGAGGTTCGCACTCACTTTGCGCGTGAGACGATGACGACGCGCATACCGCGCTCTGTCCGAATCTCGGAAGCGCCCAGTTACAGCCGCAGTGTCCTGACATACGAGCCAAAGTCAGCGGGAGCTATTGCGTACCGTGAAGCTGCTGCCGAATTTGCGAAGCGGCACACCGGCGATGGGCATACTACAGACAACAGTGGTGCGGAGTATCACGATGCTTCTGACACCCAGAAGGGATGATGATGGCAACAAAGCACAGTGGTCTGGGGCGGGGATTCGGTGAGCTTTTCCAACGTACGGATCTCGATGACGATGATGACCAGCTCATCGATGACATAAGTGCTGACGACGATACAGCTGGGAAAGCCGTCGGGGGCTCAACATTCAGGCTCATCTCCGTCGATAAGATCCAACCGAACACTCACCAGCCACGGAAAACATTTGATGAACATGAGCTGGCTGAACTCTCGGAGTCCATTCGGGTTGTTGGAGTTTTGCAGCCCGTGGTTGTGACGCCGATCGATGATGGATACGAACTTGTTATGGGCGAACGGCGGTGGAGGGCTGCCAGCAAGGCGGGTCTAACAGCTATCCCCGCGATCGTGCGCACTACAGCGAGCGAAGACATGCTGCGGGATGCTTTGCTCGAAAACCTCCATCGCGTCCAGTTGAATCCTCTCGAAGAGGCCGCGGCCTACGAGCAGATGCTCAACGACTTTGGATGCACCCAAGATGAGCTTTCGGAAAGGATTCAGCGTTCTCGGTCACAGATCGCAAACACCATCCGTCTGCTTAAACTTAGCGCGGGTGTGCAGAAACGCCTTTTGGAGGGTGAAATTACCGCTGGTCACGCTAGATGTCTCTTGGCCATTGGTGATCCTGACCTACAAGTCAGCACAGCGAAATGGGTCGTAGATGAGGGCTTATCTGTTCGTGCAACTGAGGAGCTGGTCCGTCAGACTCTGGATGATACGACGGAAGTTAAGCCACATCAGCGGAAGAAGCCTGGTAGGGATACTGAGGCCGTGAAGCTGGGCGATCAGCTGTCTGAGCAATTCCATACCGCAGTCAAAATACGGCGCCGCAATGGCAAAGGTACGATCACCTTTCCATTTAATGGAGATGAAGAGCTAGAACGACTTATCGACATATTGTCTAACTGAATGGGTATCGTACCGAGGTCTTTGACCAGCGTGCGGTGGGACGGTGGCAAGAGGCGTCTTACCAACCTGCGATCATGGTTCACGTGGCGTCCTGCGCCATTCTAGGCGCGTCGCCACCGGACGTGGGCAGGTCGCACCTGAGGTTGGCCTAGGGCCGACAGTCAGCTATAGCTGGGCGCTAGACGGAATTGGGATCCGCTGTGACGAGGACGATGCTTCAGTCACAGCAACGGAACGGGTGGTGAGAAGGTAGACGGAAAGCCGTCACCCATTTGGTACGCCGTGATCGGCCCAGTAGGTTGTCGCCTCGTCAATGCGGCGGTTGACGTCCTTCCGGGCGAAGTACTCCGCGACGAAGGACAGAAACGGAACTGTTCCGGCCAAGGCGATGAAGAGAAGGCGCGTCAGTGGCCAGCCAGCCTTGCGCCCTAATAAATAGGCGGCGATTAGCAGTATGGGGTAGAGCCATCCGTGGGAGATTCCGACGACGTTGACCATCGTCGGCTTGCCCGCCGCGTACTTGAGTGGCATCGCCACGCAGACGAGGACGATTAAGAATGTCCCCACGACGTACGCCATGACGCGATAGCAAAGCAGTGCCTTACGAATCCCTGGGATGTCATCAGGCTCTATCCATGGTTCGTTCTCAGTCTCGGCTGCATTTTCGGCACTTTTTGCGCGGTGGGAGCTCACTAAGTGATTGTGGGCGGTCTCAGTGCCAGCACGAGTGTCATCGGAGATGCGGGCTGGCGTCTCGTAAAAGTCGTCACTGGTCACGTCGTCGCTGTGTTCCACGTGAAACAGAGTACTGACGCGTGCCAACCGGCGCTGCATCGAGTAGGGCATCAATCTTTGCGGCTGCCTGCTGCTCGAGCGAAGGCGAGAGACATCGCTACGGTAAAGATCGCAAAAACCCACCATTGCAATGCGTAGCCGCGATTACGTTCGCCACCGTCACCCTTCGGCAGTACCGGTTGCGCTGGTGCGAGTCCATGAGAGTGCGCATATTTGTCATCTAGCGTGAGGGTTGCTGGCACCAGAGGTTGAGGCCACGTTTGGGTCAACACTTCCAACCGCAGCGAAGGGAGTACGGCGGCTGGCATCTGTGGATTACGACGACCATCATCAGCCTCAGATGCCGCGAGCACACCCGTCAGGGTCGTGGAGCCCGTAGGCGTAGCCGGGACTTTTTGGCCGCTCGAGAGCTGACCGCGGACCACGGCGATCGTTTCTCCAGATGTCAGCGTTACTCCCGTAACCACGCGTAATGGCCACGATGTACCGACCAAGGTTGTGGTTGATGGTTGGAAAGTGCCCGTGACCGTCACCCGGCGTCCGTACTGGGCCATAACCTCGACCTTCCTAGGCGCCTCATTCCACGTGATGACTGGCTCGTTGATACGCGCCTGCGTCGAGTCGTCCCGTTGGGACTCGAAAACGTTCATCTGCCACAGACCGAGAAAGACCATCACCCCGGCAAGAGCGATGCCGAGGAGGATGATAAAAACCTGCTTGATGCGCACAGTGGGGCGAGAATCTTCAGTGTGCACACCGTCAGCCATGGCTGTGAGCGATATCGTCGACGAGTCGGGAGCACACCTCGCCAAGATCGAGGTCAGCAGCTTTCATGGCCACAGGCACAAGGGACGTGGCAGTCATCCCTGGCGCGGCACCGGCCTCCAAGAAAACAGGACGACCGGACCCGTCCACGATGGCATCGACGCGGGAGATCCCGAAGAAATCAAGCTCCCCCTGCACGACTCGGGCCATCTCAGTCGCTGCTTGGGCAACCTCATCGGTAATCTCCGCCGGGGCCGTCAGTCGCGTCTCACCGCCGGTGTACATCGCCGAGTAATCGTAGACGCCACCGACGGGGCGGACCTCAACGGCTGGCAGCACCTGCGTACCCTCAGAGGTTGTGATCATACCTATTGCGAGCTCAGTGCCTACAATGAACTCCTCAATCACAACCATGTCGTCGTAGGCGTAGGCGTTCGCAATGGCCTGAGGAAGAGCGTCGATATCGTCGACCCTTGTGACGCCGAGGCTTGACCCGCCACGTGCCGGCTTGACAATGATCGGAAGGCCAAACTTCTTAGTGATCGAATGAATAACTGGTCGGGTGCCGAGCTCACGGAAAATGTCATGGGGCAGTGCAACCTGCTGTGGTGTCGCAACGCCAACTGCGGTCATGATGCGAGACGCGATGGACTTGTCATACGAGATACGGCAGGCTGCTGGGCCAGAGCCCACATAGGGAATGCCCATGAGTTGAAGTACCTCAAGCAGGGCACCGTTCTCGCCAAGGCCACCGTGCAACATGGGAAACACGACGGCAACGCAGGGTCTCAATGAGGGACGAGTCGATGTCGGCTTCCACGACCTCGTGTCCAACCCGCCGCAGCGCCTGTGCGACGGTGCGTCCTGACTTCAGAGAGATGTCGCGCTGGTGGCTGAGTCCTCCGGCGAGGACAACGACTGGTTGCAACATACCCTTATTCAACCAGCGCCCGAACGATGACGACGTAACCGACCCTCCCGATACCGACAGACGGTGACAGACGACAGCAGCAGATTAGGAACGTCCTGGAGGAACGTCCGCTAGAGGTGGGATTAAGGCCAGTTTGGCCCCTTACCACAAGTGGTTCCCGTCACCACAAGTAGTTGCCAAGTTGCGCCGTCGTAAAAGGGGAAGAGTGAACAAACCCTGCTACGGCAAACCCGCTACAAACCGAGCTTAAAAATACTCCAGGACACCACCTGGCGCATGTAATCAAATCGACATAACAACATATCGATGAAGGATAGGTCGGAGGCGTATCCCGTCGAAACTGACCCGTACCACTCCCCAGACCCAACCCGTCGTGGTGTCACGCCAAGTTCGGACCAGGCCCCAGATCGCGAGAATGACGCCGCCCGCCGTCCAATCCGAACGTCTCGGCGATGTCCAGCTCCTGACGCATCACACCGGCAAGCCTCTCGACGCCGACCTTGATGCGCTCGGGAGTTGGGTAGCAGAACGAGAGGCGAATATTGCGCTGGCCACGGCCATCCGCATAGAACGCCGTCCCCGGAGTATAGGCGACGAGATTCGTTACAGCTCGTGGCAGCATCGCGGCAGAATCAACCGCTCCCGGCATCGTCAACCAGACAAAGAACCCACCAGATGGGTGAGACCACGTCGTCCCTTCGGGCATGGTCTCGGCCAACGAGGCCAGCATGGTGTCACGACGGGTGCGATACATATTGATGAAACTGTCCACTTGAGCACGCCAATCCCAGTGGGCCAGGTAGCTCGAAACGGCGAGCTGGGAGAAAACCGGCGGGCACAGGGTCGCGGACTCCTGGGCAAGAACCAGCTTGTCGCGCACGAAAGGAGGTGACAGCACCCAACCAATGCGGAAGCCTGGTGCAAAGGTTTTGGAGAAGGACCCAAGGTAGACGACGTTATCGGGATCCATCGACTTCAACGTCGGCAACGGATCACCATCGAGGTTGAGCAGTCCGTATGGGTTGTCCTCAACCACCAACAGATCCAGCTCGTCAGCCACGGCAAGAATCTCCCGACGGCGCTCGGCGGATTGCGAGATACCCGACGGATTCGAGTGGTTAGGGACTGTGTAAAGAAACTTCACCGACCTGCCGTCGCGACGCACCGTAGTTACTTTCTCACGCAGCGACTCCGGCACCAGTCCGTTGTCGTCCATGTCGACGTGAATAACCTCAGTTTGGTACGAGGCGAAGGTGTTGAGCGCCCCGACGTAAGCTGGCGACTCAGCCATAATGACGTCGCCTGGGTTGCAAAAAATGCGCGTGACGAGGTCAAGGCCCTGCTGGGAACCACACGTGACAGTGACTTCCTCAGGATCTGCGACGAGCCCCTCCACGGCCATCACTTTGCAGATATGCTCGCGGGTTTCGGGCTCACCCTGCCCCGACCCGTACTGCATGATGACCGTGCCGCGTGTATCGACGAGCTCCTTCAGTGACTCACCGACGACGTCAAGGGGAAGATCAGCAATATTAGGCATACCACCGGCCAAAGAAACGACCTCGGGACGATTCGCTACCGCGAAGAGGGCCCGGACAGGGGAAGTTTTCAACCCGAGAGAGCGAATGGAATACCGATCGTGGAACTTGTCAAAGGTGGTATCGACCCGGTGGTTGGTGGTGACCTCAGCGGCCTCGGGAGCAGCAGTGGCGTTGATGCGCACGTCATCGGTCGGAGGGACGGCTTGCTTGGTGATGTGGTCTATGCTGCTCACCCTCCCACTGTGCCCCACCGGAAACCCGGAAACCTAGAATGACACTCATCCAGGTGTGGTCTATTTCACCCATCGAACGTCACAGTGAGCATGATAAGGAGCCGTCGTCGAGCCACTGTACGGCCACAATTGGGCGCATCAGGAGGAGGCATTTGTGCGAGTCAGGCATTTGACGACGCTAACGCGGGAGGACTCCCGGATTTTGGGAGCTACCACCCAGCTGCGCCCATGGAAGATTGACCTTGATAAGCCCCTGCCAGAGTGGGCTGATCAAGCCTGCCAGCGGTGGGGATTCTTTGGAGTCGCGAGTCGTCACGGCGACGAGGTCGAGGGCATCCTGCTCATTGCCTCTGAGACCTGTCTCCCAGTAAACCATCCAATGTCAAAAATTCCCCGTACGCCCAGGGGCGCGGTCCTGGTGGGCTTTCTTCCTCATCGCAGCGACGCTTCTTGGGGGAGGGTGCGCACGTCCTTCTTGGCAGCCCGCCTACACGGATCTGCACCAGCTATTGAGGCTGGTGGCGTCGTTGGGCCGTGTACCGATCCTCGCGTCGCACCCATCACCTGGTTAGAGTCGTGGGGATTCCAAGAGGTTGACTCTATGAACGCCGGACCGATTCATCGCATGAGGTTGGACCTACGGCGGTCAGTTAAGGCGGAGGAGACCTGGACGGAACGCTGGTTTGGGTGGTTGCGCGGCAACGATTTAGTCCCAGCTGACGTCGGACGGTTGCGACGGCCGATGGGTTCAGCACGCCATGATCACGACGGTCCAACGACCGTGGTTCAGACCAGTACGCAATCCCCGCAGCAGGCTATACGAGAACCACTGGCTTGGTAATAGAGGCAGCAGCTGCGGCGGCGGAAGCCTGGTCCGGTAGTGATACCGGGACGTGGGTCGACCAAGACCAACATGTCTGTGGCGGCATCAATGGCGGCTCGGCGTAAGTCCGGACGGCAGCGGGTCACCATAATGACCGAGGTGCTCACCGCTGAGGCCAGGTTGTCCCAGGCGATAATTTTGCTCAGTCCGGCGGCGACGAAGGCATGAGTAATCTCTTCCACCGCTGAGCCGGCGATTTTCGCCGGTCCTGGCTGCCAAGCCACCGACACGGGAACCGGAGCGGGGAGCACATCGCGGAACCAGAGGTCCGCAAGCCGGGGAAAATCGACGTCATGCCCGAGGGCCCGGGCTGCGACGACCGGAACCACCAACCTAGCGACGATTCCTAGCTGGGTTGCCGATAGCGCGACACGACGGGAGACCGGGCCATCAACGGCTGGGACGTCGTGACCATGACCCGCCTTCCCCTCATGGCGCTGGGTGAGGAGAGCCTCGTGGGTGTGGTCGACACGGCGGGTGAGGGTTTCAGGAGTGATGAGCTGAATCGCTGGAAGCCAAGAATCAGCAGGGGTGTCGCTAGGTCGGTGATTTTCGACACAGACCCACTCGTCGAAACTGGCCGCAGCGAGATTAATAGCGTTCACACTCCTATAGTGCTGCTTCGCGCCTCTGGCGACAGGGAAATCGGGTGGCGTGAGGTGCGAAAAACCCGCGACGGTGAAGGTCGAGGCACTTAGGTGCCCTGGCCCCACCCGAGGCGGGATTTTTCGACACAAGGATCGAAGGGTCTGGATACGTCACAAGGGCCCTGGGGCCCAGATACTTCACAGCGATGCAGAGGTAGCGGGAATCCGGGATACCGGGCGTTAGCACAGGAAACTGGGTTACAGTCGATCGGCTCCGGGTGATACCACGCGGGGCCGACCAATCTCAGCGGAAGTTGACCTGGCGACCGAGGGTCCCCACCAACTGCTGACGGTATTCAGCCGACACAGCGCGGTCATGGAACCAGCGAACTTGATCCAGGCGGGCTTGGACGTCGATCTCTTCGCAGGCAGTCGCGTTGCGCGGGTCGGCCATGAACTGCTCAAGGTGGGCGATGCCCTGTTCAGAGCGGCGGACGTCTTCAGCCTGCTTAGCGTCGAGGCGCTCGGCGTACCAGTCGGAGGTTAGTACCGACTCTCTGGTGAACGTTTCACGCAGCTGGGGATCATTGAGAGTCCAGCCTTCCGAGGAGGTCCCGCTGGCCATGATCTCCAGGAGAGCCCGAATCGGCGGCACAGCCAAGGAAATCGTTCCATCGTCGAAATAGGCCTTCGCGACCCGAGCGTGGGTCGCTGAGATGGTGCGCACCGAATCGGCGAAAATCTCGGCGTCCTGTAGCTCCGGACGCAGCATCTCAGGGGTGAACACAGTGTCAGGGTGCAGGAAGATACGCCCGAAGTAGGTGCGCATGAACTTCTCGGTCATGCGGTAGCCCAGACGCGAGGCGAGAATGAGTTCGCCGTCCTTGTCGTAATCCTCCAGCTTCTCGAGATAGCCCCCTTCAATGAGGGTCTTGGCATCCCTTTCTTGTGGCGACATCCGGCAGAAAATCTCCGGGACAAGCAGGGAAATATCGTGTGCCACCTCAACCTTCGGGCCAATGAACCCGGCCGAGGACAACCAACCGTCGTACCCTGACAGCACGAAGGACAGAAAGGACGAGTTAAGGTCGAAGACTGCCGGTAGGGCGTTGAACGGCGCCTTTGTCAGGGCTCCCTCTGAACCGGCGCCCGTCGTCGAAGGGCTCTTGCCGGTCATCGACGAGATGAACTCCATGAAAAGTTCTGGCAACTCCATATAGTGCAGCGGGTTGTACGCACACAAGGCTGGAATCTTGTCCTCAGGCGGGTTATTCCGACGCCCGGCAGCCACGACATCAACCGGGAGCGACAGTGGCTTGTTGACTCGCAGCCCATGGTATAGGTGACTTGACAGATCGGCGATCGCGGTTTCGCGCGGGTTGGCGATGTCTGGACGTACCTGCAGATATCGCGGATTGCGCGAACGTGCCCCGTCGATGAGACGAGGATCGGCGCTGGAGACGGCGAAGTCCGGCATTTCCGATGGATCGGAATCGGCGAAGTCGGATAGGAAGGTGCGCATCGGCCGGGTGAATTTCGAGAAGGCCACCACGTCGTCCCGCATCTGCTTGACTTCGTCGCGGGTCAGCGGCTGGTAATTCGAGATGAACAAATCATGCCCGCTCATGTCGGACTCGGTCTGGGTGTCATATCCGCGGTAAATGGCATCGTCGGGGCGCTGGAAGAGCAATGCCTCGCAGTTGGCGATGATTTTGCGCGACAGACCCTTGGGGCCGGTAACCATGCCCGGAGACGTCACGATCGATGCCGTCATGTCATCCTCGGTCTGCACCTTGACAGCCGGGGCGTAGTCGTGACGCAGGGTGAACAATCGCCATGAGCCATCGGGTTCGAATCCCACGCGCGCCATGCTCACCAGGACCTTCTGGCCGTCAAGACGGACCATGTTGCCGTGACGACCGTTAGTGGGAGCGACGCTGAAGTGGGAGCGCCAATCGTCACCCCATTCCGGCTTGTAGTAGCGCTTGATGGTGAAGACTAACTCTTTGCGGAATGCCGGGATTGATTCGATCCAGTCGTTGTACCAGTCGCTGAAGTCCGAGGACGGGGTGAGTAACTTGATGACCGAGCCTACCGAACGTTCCGTCGAGAGAACCGGGCGGTGATCGACACCATTGAGCTTCGGATCGGCGAATCGCGTAGAGAAATCTCGATGCAAGATGTCATCGGCGGCGTCCATGTCCGCGTCGAAGTCCGGGGCGTAGGCATTGCCCCACAGGAAGGTGTCCGAGATGGCCTTGGAGATCTCGGATTTCCCGCCACCGGAAACCGTGCAACACTTGTGCAGGGTCGTCGAGTCACCATAGGTTCCCTCGAGGTACCACTGGTCGTCGGCATCGTTGTGAATCATGCGCATCCGGTAGCCGTCCGGGGAAACGTACTCAGTGTCGGCGCGCATGCGGATGGAGTGATCGTTGTCCTCCCAGCTGACTGTACCGTCGCACAGGCTGAACTTGGCTCCGCCCGGTACGAGGACGACGTCGTCGATACCAAGTACCCGGGCATGGCCGTCGTCGAGCATCTCAAAACGATCCGGATTTGCTGCGACGACGTCGGAAACCGTCCGCTCGCAGGTCGGAGTGGCAAATTCCTGGCCTTGGTTGTGGGAGGTGTAGGCGCGGGCGCCGCCGGAATGCTCCTCCTCGGCCAAACCGAACAAATTCGCGGAGTAGGAGATTTGAGTCTTGACCTCCTTCTTGCAGTACCCAAAATAATTGTCGGCGACGATGGTGAGGATGACCCCAGACTCGTCACGGGCACATAGCTTGAAAGGTTTGCCCTCGTTGTAGAGTTCGGACTCTTCAGACCAGCACATTCCGTCGCGACGCTGGCGCTCAGTAGCCTGGTCGATGTGAGGCAGGCCAAGGTCGACCTTGCGGGCGAGGTTGAGATGCGGGGCTAAAATAACGCAGCCACTGTGCCCAGTCCATCCGGTGGGGGCTAGAGCAGAGTCATTGCTGGGCAGCAGCGGGTCACCGGCGTTGCCGAAAATCCCTTCGACGAAATCAAGATTGGAGACCAGACCGCCGGGAGCGAAGAAGCGGACCTCCATGCGACGCTCGGAGACGAAGTTTGACACTTTTGGCACCACGAGGGGGCGCAGCAGTAGAGATACCCACGTGTAGGCCTGACGCTCAATCGGCTGAGTGGAGGTGTACGGCAGCAGAGTGTGTTCCGGTGGTGCCTGGAAGGCAAGGTCGAGAAGACGAGCGAAGACGTCGATTGGGACGGCTTTCTTATCGTCGGGGATAGCCAAGCCCCCCTCGGTGACGTGGAAAACCCCGGCGGTGGTGCGCCGGTCATTTCGGGGGTTGTGTAGGACGCCGTTAGCTACCCGGTAGCTGGCCACGAGGTCGGAGGTGAACTCATCGCTGTCAACGGGTAGCGAAAGAGCCCGTGCAAGGCCGGGTTCGTCGAGGGTCAAAGTGGTTTCGGGTAGGCGGGGACGGACAGGGGAGTTCTCGCCTAGGTAGCGGTCGATGAATGCCTGGATACGACGGTCGGCGGGGCAGAGGAGCTCGGGAATCTCCCGACGCAGCTCTCGTTGTCGAGCTAGTACCGGGGCAACGACGTCAATGTCAGAAGCGCGCGCAGCGGTTGGCAGGGGCAGACCGTTGAGCGCCAGTCTGAGATTCACGGAGTCAGTATGAGCTTGGGTGGCCATGGATCCATTGTCCCCTGAGGTCGTGAGGTTTCCATGAAGAGTGGTCAGACGGGCAACCGGCCTGAGCGGGGGTGCGCGTAAGGGCACTTGCTCTCATGCGCACTGGATTGACTGTGGGCTGGAATCATTCCTCGATACCGCGCCACCTCTTGCGGAACTGGAGCGCGGCCGACTTGGGCTGGCGATCCCGGGTGAAGACCTTTTCGGTTGCCCCCAATGCGCATCGTCCCGTTGGTGATCGCGAAGTCCGCGAAGTTCCAGATCTGCTCGCCGATGACGGCGTCGAAGGAATCGAAGACCCGCTCGTTCATCTTGAGCACCTCGACAGGGGTCTCGTCAATGACGAGCAAGCCGTGACGGTCGGCGTAGTCGAGGATGTGCTCGGAGTAGGTGTAATGGGGGTGCGCAGCGAGTTTGCCCCGATCCACTCCAGGCAGGCGGCGTCGCGCAGCATAAGGGCATTGTTGTGGGCCTTGCCGATGGTCTGGTGAGCCTCGTGCACGCCGAACCCGGTCAGATGAACAGGCTCGCCGTTGACGAGAAGGCGGGCGCCGTCGACGCAGATAGTGCGGACACCGAAGGCCTGCCGCTAAGAATCAACGACTTGATCGCCGTTGTCGAGGGAGATTTCAGCTTCGTAGAGGTAGCCCCGGCCTGACTGCCAGAGGTGAACCTGTGGGATGCGGGCCTGGGCGTTTGCACCAGTTACCTCAGCGGCCACTGCCTTCGGCGTCGAAAATCGCCACCCGGGTCGTTAAGGGGTCAGAATCGTGCGAAATAACTGACCAGGTGACGCTTCCGTCTTCTCCGTCAATGTCAGTGGTGATGGTGACGTCCTCGACGTGGGCCTGGGGCAGTTGCGCAGCCACGCGTCGCGGTGAATGCCGGTGTAGTTAAAGAAGTCGTGCCAGTACTTCTGTCTCGAACCCTCGGGGGAGACGACAATAATGCCCGGCGGAATGGTCTGGAAGGACAGTCAATTGTCGACACGAACCATGGGTCGGCATTTTTCGCCAGTGCGGACGTGCTCAGTGATATTGGCTTCGAAGGGGAGGTACCGCCAACATGACTGACGACCTCGACATCGTTGACCTAGACGGTGGCGGCATGGGTTGCGGATTCGAAGTAGGCAACGATGCGGTCATCGGCGTCGAAGGCGAAATCCCACATTACCGACAGACATTTCGTGTCCCGGGTGGTGGTGCCCTGAGGTCGCAGCATCGTGATCTCCTGGTGCTTTTAGTTGTGGCGGTCGGTTACTAGTCAGAGGTGGCGGTTTTGACAACGACCTCGATAGTGCGAGTGTCTCCCGGGCGAAGAGCGAAAGCCATAGTTCCCCATGGTGGTTGGTAATCGCCTTCGACGTGAGTGTGGACTGTCACTGTGGTGTCGGCGTGATCGGCGGTCCAGGTGAGCCAATACCCATGACCCTGTCGATAACCGTAGGTGTGGCCGTCGTCGTCGAAGAAAAATCCCTCCGAGTGGCCGTTGCCGTCAGGAAGGTAGAGGACGATCGTGTGCGGGGAATTATCGACCGTTTGCGTTGTGACGATCTCCTTGGAAGGTGCAGGCAGCTCGCACTGCGGAATCCCTGCCCCGGCGCGGACTAGCAGCGGTAGACGGTCCAGCGGAGCATCCAGGGTGACGGTACCCGCGTCGTGATGGGTGCCGGTGTCGAACTCGAACCAGCCGTCGGGGACGTTGGGCAAGGTGACGGTTCGCGTAACTTGGCCCTCTTCGACGACGGATGCCACCAACAGGTCGCGGCCAAGCAGGAAGTCGTCGGACTCCTCGAGAAGGGCGTCGTCGAGACTGAACACCGGGTTAACGATGGGTTCGCGTCGCTCCGTCGCCAAATAGGACAAGGTGTACAGGAACGGGATGAGCCGGTAGCGCAGTCGGATCATCTCCCGGACGATGTCGGTGATTTCTGGGTACATCCACGGTTCATTGACCGAGCCGTCGTCATGCCAAGAGTGGATCGTGAAGCGCGGGTGCATCACCCCATTGGCCACCCAGCGAGCAAAAAGTTCCGGGCTGGGTCGGGCGGTGCCGGCGAACCCGCCGACGTCATGGCCGAAATTCACCAGCCCAGACATGCTCATCCCCACACCCATCCGGGTGTTGTACTTCAGGGTGCGCCAGGAGGTGGAATTGTCACCACTCCAGGTCTGGACATAACGCTGTAGACCCAACGGCCCAGACCGGGAAATAAGAAGGGACGCTCAGCAGGGGCAGCCTCGCGTTGGGCTTCAAAAGACGCGCGGTTCATGAGAAGGGCCTGCACCGGGCGAATGAGGTCCAGCTCGACGGGGTGACCAAAACCGTCACACGTGGCGTCCTCTGACCACAATTCGTACTCGTTGTTGTCGTTCCAGGTGGATTCGATTCCCATGTCGATGAGTTGGTGGCGGACGTTGTCTTTCCACCACTGCACCCCGAGCGGGTTGGTAAAGTCGACGTTGCTGCCATGACCGCCCCAGAACATCGACGTTGCCGGTTTCCCAGTCCGGGAGGTGGTGACAAAAATCCCCGCCTGCGCCGCATCGCGGTAATAGGGGTGCGTCGTTAGTAGAGCGGGTTTGATATTTGCCGCCAGGTGGAGGCCGGTCTCACTGAAGTGCCCCGTGGTCTCGGTGGGCTGGGGAAATTTGTCACGGTTCCAGGTAAAGACGTAGCGACGTGAACCGATGGTGGTGTAGCCGGACGAAAGTTGGAAGGAGTCGCACGGGATGGCGTGCTCGCGCAGCAGGTCGATGAATTTCAGTAACTGGTGGGAGGCGTCAGGGGCATCGGTGTAGTGCATCGTTGAGCCCGAGTACCCCAGGGCCCAGCGCGGTAGAAAAGCCGGGTCGCCGGTAAGACGCAAGATCTGCGGGGTGAGACTAGTGACGCGCTCGGCAGTCATGACCCAAAAGTCGATGTCGCCGTGGTCGGCCTGCCACGAGGTGAAAGGGCGGTGGTAGTTGTCGACTTCTGCTCCCAGATTGAACCGTGATGCCGAGAGGTTGTCGTAGAAGATCCCAAAAGCACCGTTGGTTGTACGGGTCATGAGGAAGGGCACATGTTTGTATAGCGGGTCGGTGCTACCAGCGTCGTATCCCAGGGCGTCCAGGCACTTCATGTCGAAGATGCGTCCGGTGCGCTCCAGGTCGCCCGACTTCTCACCGAGACCGTAGTAACGGTCGTCGGAATTGCGGACCCTGTGGTGGGCGACTCGTCCGGTGCGAGTCGATCTCGTAAGCTCCGGTGGGACGATCCTCGCTGACGGTGACCCAGCCGTCAGCCTGGCGCTGCCAGGTCATCCGCAGCGGGCAGTCGCGGATGATGACCCGTAGCGAGTCCGTGCCAACGATAAAGGACTGCTCGTCTGGGTCTGGAGAGTCGATTGGCTTGTCAGCGTAGACCCTGGAAAATTCCGGGTGGCTGGCAATCCTATCGGCGCTGGCAGCGACGGTCGTCGTCACCTTCAGATCTTCGACGGGCGAGACATCGCGGGAATTGCCCTCCCAGGCCGGGGCAGAGGAGTGGTCAAGGAGGACATGGGGACCCAGTCCGGTCCGCGGGGTGACGTCGGGGCCGAGGCTGATACTCCAAGTGCGGTCGGGCTGGGGACCAGCCGCGTCGAAAATTCGCACGTGAGCGATGGAGCGCGTCACGAAATCGACGGAGGCACACCATCGATCGTCAATTTTGAACCGGATACCTGGCGAGGTCGTCGAGTGGCCGGTGATTCGCATGAGCGTGTCCATGATGTGCCTCCGTGGTTATGTCTCAGAAGATCTGCTCGGCCTGTGCTTCGTGACGGCGAGCCAACTTGTCGGCATTGGCGACCACCTTGTCGCGGGTGAGCGGGTAACCCAGCATGAGCAGGGCGGCGCCGAGGCAGCAGATTGTCGGGATGGCGGTCGCGAGGGTGTACAGGTGATTGACGACGGACTCCGACTGAGCGGCACCACCCTGGGAAGAGGACTGATAACCGATCATTGTCAGCATGACTCCTCCGATCCCACCGGCGATGGCTTGGGCAAGTTTGCGGGCGAAGGAGTTTACGCCGTAAATGACGCCGTCTTCACGCTCCCCGGACATGACTTCCTGGGCATCAATGACGTCGGTAATAAAAGCCCACACCATGAGGTTGAAAACACCGGCTCCTAGCGAGCCAAAGAAGAGGCCAACGAGGAAGATCCAGGGGCTGTGGGTGTGGATGATGAGCATCAGACCGTATATGGTGGCGCCGAAGAACAACGCTACTGTTGTCGACTCTTTCCGACCGAATTTCCGAACCATGGTCTGCGCGAACGGAGCCACTAAGATAACAGTTGTGAAGTTGAATACCAAGGCAATAGACATCGCTGTCTTGTTCTGGAAATAATCATTAAACAGGTAGGTTAGTGTGACGCCAGAAAGATTCTGGTTAATGACGACGACGATGTCGATAAAAACTAGCATGACGAGGGCTTTGTTGCGTGCCATTTCAGAGAACATCTTGCCCAGGGGGACGCGCTCTGTCTTGTCAATGCGAATACGTTCAACGGTCAGCGTCGTCAGGCCGATGTAGCAGCACAAACCGAGGATAGCGAAAATGGCCGCTCCCATGAAGAACCGATGTGGGTTGATCTGGTGGGAGTTGCTGCCGTACATGATGAGCGGCACGACATAGCTGACGATGGCGGCGCCCGACGCCGAGCCGATGCTCCGTGCGGTGGACAGCGAGGTCTTGTCATGCGGCATGCCTGAGATGGCTGATGCCATGGATCCATAGGGGATATTGACGAAGGAGTAGAAGATACCCCAGGCCAGATATGTGGCGAACGCGTAGATCACACGTGTCGTCATGGGAAGATGGCCGGCGGCCGGCAGGAAGAGAAGAATAGCAGAGGCAGCCAGTGGAAACTTCATGCGCATGACCCATGGGGTGAACCGTCCATGCGTGGTCATCTTTGAGTTGTCGATGAGGCGGCCGACTATGATGTCGACGAAGGCATCAACGAGACGGGCAGCCATAAACAATGCACCTACCATTGCTGCGGCAAGACCGAAAACATTGGTATAGAAGATCATGAGGAACGAATTCACCAAGTTGAAGGTGAAATTGTTGCCTACATCGCCGAGTGCGTAGCCAATCATGTCGCGAACGTCGAAATCGCGAGCATTCACCGCCTCAGCTTTCTGGCCTTTCGTTGTGATGGTCGACATTGACAACCCTCTATGCTATTCGGGCTGCGACGATCATCGTCACAGCATTGTGGACAGGCAACATCGCCTTGTCTAAAGATTCGCATCGGGATGTCAGGCATCGCGATGCTTTGCCACGGTTTGCACCCTGTGTATTACGGGCCTAAGCAAGGCTGGTTGGCGGTAGAATCAGACTATGGGGGCAGGCGAGGAGTCCACCGCACCGGTTACCATCAGCGACGTCGCGCGGGCTGCCGGTGTTGCTCCATCTACTGTCTCTCGGGCTTTTTCTCGTCCAGGGCGGGTGAGCGTCAAGACGTCAGAACGGATCTTTCAGGCTGCTCGACGGCTTGGATACCGTCAGGACGAGGTGATGAGAGTCTCGACGAGCAGGACTCATCAGCTTGTTGCAGTCTGCGTTGCTGACGCTATGAATCCAGTGTTTGGGGCCACCGTCAAGGGGATTTTCGCAGGGGCCCGTAAACGCGGTTATATGGTCGTCCTAATCGACTCCAATGAGTCCTCCGAGATCGAGTCCGAGACCACCAAACGATCCCTGGCTACCGTCGATGGTTTCATTTTTGTCGGTTCGCGCATGTCGGACGCCGGTTTGCGACACCTGGCCGGGATAAAGCCGGTGATTACTGTTAATCGCAAGGTTTTAGGAGTGTCGTCGGTGACACCAGCAGCCGAGGAAGGGCTCGGAGACGCTCTCACCCACTTAATTGGCGAAGGACGGTCCACAGTGACGTATCTCGCCGGGCCGGTGGCGTCTTGGCAATCGGGGGTGAGATGGCGCAGTTTGCTTGACCGGGCTCGTCGCGACGGCAAGGTCACAGTGCATCAGCTTGCCTGCCCGACACCCACGATCAGGGGTGGCATAGAGGCGTTCGATATGTGGAAGGCTCATCCGACTAGTGCCGTCATCGCTTACAACGACCTCATTGCGATCGGATTCATGCGTCGAGCTATGGCCTGTGGCCTTAAGATTCCTAACAACGTTGCCGTCGTTGGATTCGATGACATCCCGTTCTCTGCCCTGGTCTCGCCGACGTTGTCGACGGTTCGCGTCAATCAGTTCCAGATGGGGGTTGTGGCCGTCAACCGGCTACTCGACATGGTTGAGAAGCCGAGTCATTATGAGCACCAGTCACCCAGCGAGGATGTCGTCCCGGTGTCATTTGTGGTGCGTGAATCTGGATAGCTAAGTAGGGCAAGTGACGGCAACTTGTTTCGGTAAAACTTAGGACGGGGCACAGTCGATGTCATGTCGACGCCGACTCTCACCCTCTGCGAAGATCGTCTGCTACCTCGCGAGCCTTCCACCTTGGCCGCCGCGCGCGAAATTTACCGGGCTACGAGGGGCCTGCCCATTATTTCTCCCCACGGACACGTTCCGGTGTCATGGATCGCCGATGACATGGCCTTCTCTGACCCGACGAGCCTCCTTATCACTCCTGACCACTATGTAAATCGCCTGCTGCATGCCAATGGTGTTGATCTCGAGGACCTGGGGGTCGGACGCGAGGCCATGGGCGAGACAGACAACCGAAAGGCCTTTCGGATTCTGTGTGAGCACTGGCGTGATTTTGCCGGCACGGCAATGCGCTACTGGCTGGTCGACCAGCTTGTCGGCATTTTTGGCGTTACTGAACGTCCTAGCCCTGAGAACGCTGATCGCATCTACGACACCGTCGCTGAGAGGATTTCCCAGCCGGACTTTCGGCCTCGCGCTCTCATGGACTTCTTCGACATCGCCTTCATCGCGACGACCGATGACCCCTGCGACGATCTTGATGGGCACGCTCGACTGGTCGACGACGAGACGTTCACCCGGCGCGTTGCCCCCACCTTCCGCCCGGATAGGTACTTGGAGCCGGCTACCGAAGGCTGGACGGGTTTGCTTGCGAAGCTGTCTGAGGCTAGTGGTTGCGAGGCGATGACGCTGGATGGGTTTACCGAGGCGATGGAGAACCGCCGCGTCTATTTTAAGCAACATGGCGCGGTTTCCAGCGACCACAGCCATCGCGACTTGGGCACCATCATCCTCGACCATGATCGTGCGGCGTCGATTTTTGACGCCTCGGTGGCAGGTCGGGCCACTGTCGAGG
>ERZ501055.29-NODE-29-length-83725-cov-12.343887_pt1 | contig 83725 bp, 63 predicted proteins | sample MGYA00510860_ERZ501055 | MGnify/ENA primary metagenome ERZ501055 (study PRJEB25958, sample SAMN03398538) | human skin metagenome | study: EMG produced TPA metagenomics assembly of the Human Skin Microbiome Metagenome (human skin metagenome) data set. | reverse complement strand
GAAAAAACGTCAACATGATGGCTGTTATCGCTACCAGAGCTAGACTCAGTACTTGATCCTGATTGAATATAGATAGAGTCACGTCGTAATTCCGAGTTTGGATCATTCTCACCATCGTCATCAGACATCGAACAGAAATCTGAGGTTGACAGAAGACCATTCCCAAGGGGGCCGAACTGGAAGAACTTGGCTCGCTGCCAGAATCACTCTTCGTTGCTGAGCGAGAGTCAAAAGGCGCATCCGATTTGTTCCACAAGATAAGAGTGCCATGATGGGTGGTTAATGATAGGAGCTCTCCTTGAGCGGCGGATTCACGCCTCATTGTGAGATTACCAGCACGATATGAGGCTCCTGAGTAGTGCTAAAGTGATACGAGTCTGTCATCACATTACGAGCGTGACCAACAGCGTTCGTTAGTCCGTGCCACACAGTTCCAGCTCCGCCATGTAAGCTCATGAATCCGCATGGGGGAACCATAATATTATGAAGGAAGCCGTGCTATCCTCAAAGCTTACACGCCTCAATATAGATGAAATGGCGTCCAAGTGCTGGCATGCAAGATGGGTCTCATAATGTCAGTACTCTGCACATGTCTAGGTCCAGGTATATGCCCAGTCGAGTACCGGCACTTGACGCATGCGCTTACGCATCATGTTACAACACGTCTAAGAGTATTTTTTTCGTCGAGAACTGCTCCCATGAAAGCTCCCATGGATGTATGCTGAGTCGAACAAGCATGGGTCCCACGTCGTGATAGGCACAAAACGCTCAGCACGTGTTGGCCGCATGCAGCACGCAAATAGTTCGCATGGAATCACGGTAGACATGTAGGGGAGAAATGCGGATCGTGATAAATTATCAGCGGGTCTAAGCATGCGCTTGTCTAAAGGGCATCCTCGTTCAAGGTTGATTGTGGAGCAAAGAACTCGATCTCGACTGGAGAATTCATCACTTCGACAGGCGGCCCATCGATATCTACGCCTCCTCGTCCTTGGTACTCAGAAGGTGCATGCTCACGAAGGCGTGCACGAGCCAAACGAAGCGCCGGATCGCGATGTTGCTCGCCGACGATGCGCCAGAATGCGTGTTCGGCTGCTTCAACGCACAAATCCAAAGACTCTGTCATATTTGGCACGGCTTGCCGTTTTGAAATAGAAGCACATTCTTGACTGCTAAGGCACAATGAGGACTCCATCGAGGTACTGGGTGGACGGGCAGAAGTGTCGACGTAAGCGGCGGAAGAGCCATCGTGGTCAGTTGTGAGTGTGTGTGAGCAATACATCTCAGCAATCCAGGGAGCGTCGTGCGTCAGCAGGGAATGCAGCTTCGCGACCGCTTCTGCCAGGCATGTGCGTGCCGATGTACCGTCGGCACGGCGATAGGTGGTGACATAGTATACGAACTGACCCTTTGGGCACGAAAAGGTACCTTCACCTTGAGCAAGGACCATGACAGCATGCTCGTTTTCCTTGGTGGGTGGAAACACAAGCAGCGCTGTCTCAGGCACAGGCTCATCTTCCTCGAGAGGCATGTGCTTCGCCCAGTCGATAGAGGCATCCGTAATCAATACGGACACGTGTTCGAGCATGGATGGTGGGGCCGTGACGCGATTGTGAGGCATATTGGCAGCCGGCGCTGCTACTTGATCCGCTGTAAAGGATTCATGAATACCATTCATCCGCAATGTCCAGACAGATTCTGTCCGCTCCAGGGAGTGCACATCGTGTCCCAAAATGAAAACGCCGCCCTGGACAGCAGATGAGCGGCAAAATCCTTGTGTCAGCTCGCCAGCACCACCATATTGGGCGACAAGAAAGGCCGCGTCCCCGTACCTTCCAAGACCTGACAGGCTGTAACGTGTCCGATCCATAGCACTTGTGCTGGGCTCATTGGAGTCCCAACACAGCGCAACACCGTATATGACAGCACGCTCGAGCTTGGCATCGAATCCCATACTTTTGCGCAAGTATTCGGATATGCTAACATGATCATCTGAAGCCTCTTGCGCCGACGGATCCATAGTAGTCTGCAAGAATCGCATGAGTCTGCGTTTGTCTACCAGGGAGAAACGCTTATCTCGAAATATGTCCGACTTGCTTTTAGGAACACACTCGAGGTGCTCGCCATCATAGATACCCGTGCGTCCCAATAGACGGAACGTCGCGTACGAAGCTACATTCGAGCGGATCAAGGCTTCGATCATGGGACCGCGCGCCGGCAGGAGCGCTGGTCGTAAAGCAATAGAATAGTGACGATCCACCTCTTTGCAAGCGCTTGGTATACAGCCAGGCGCAGCTGGCTCGCGTGGGAAGGCAAGGTCAGCGTTAGACTTGGCCGCCCACTGAGACAGCTCTGAGAGTGTCAGACTCGTCCACTCAGCGCCATAGTACGCGTTGGTATCGATGTGCAGCACGCGCTTACCAGCGCGACTCAGAGCCGCACTCAACACAGACTCTGTCACACCTGTGCCAATGACAAGTACATCGAAATGGTTGTCATCAGTCATAATCCAAATCAGGGGACCTTGAGGCACTCCGGTCGAGTGTTGGCGCATCATCGCATCACGTGCTCTGCTGGCGATGAGGAAGAACCTCCGCCTACAGGCCACGCGTACCGTTGGCGACGTGGGACGAGGATCAGCGCGGCATATCGCATGCGAACGGTACGTGGCTCGTCACTCATCACAGTGCATATCACGAATAATTTCGCATTCTTCTTCCGTTCCACGCAGACTGATGGCATCGACGCGTATGGCACATATCAGCACAGCAACCTCTTCATCGTCATTTCCGATCCATGGTCTGCTGCCAAAGCAGGCCACCAAGGTCGAGTCTTTCAGGGAGAAATTTCCCAACTATGATGGACGCAATGTACGTGTAGCTGTACTGGATACGGGTGTAGACCCTGCCGCACTGGGCCTTGATGGACCTAATAAGGTGGTGGATATCATTGACTGCTCCGGAGCAGGCGATGTCAAACTCCAGGAAGTGGCCGCCAAGTTTAATGCAGATCGTTCCACACTGCAACTGGTCTCTCCCACCACGAAGCGCACGCTTCTGGTGGACCCATCATGGCCTAACCCCTCAGGTGTGTGGAAAGTTGGCACGAAACGTGCCTATGATTTATGGCCAACGTCGCTCGTCGAGCGACGCACGAGGGAGCGAAAGCAGGCGTTTGATGTAAGTCACTCTGCTCTTTTTCAAAAAGCACTGGATGATCTTGCGACATACGAAGCGAACGAAGGTGCCGAGAAGCCGAGCGATAAAAACGCCGCTGCGCAGCACCATGAAGATCTCAAGGCTCGAGTAGCTGTGTTGAAAGATCTTGCCAAGAACTGGAAAGACCCTGGACCTGTGCTTGAGGCTGTGGTATTTCATGACGGTGTGAACTGGCGCGCTGTGGTCGGTGGCGCTGAGGGGGATGTCGTGGATCCCTCGCAGGGCGAGCCTGCCGCGTATCGCTACAATGTAATTGACCTGCGCTCCAAACCACGCATGACAGACTATCGACTGGAGCGAGAGTGGTCGTATTTTGGCGAAATGGACCTTTTGACGTTCTCGGTCAATATTGTGGGCGATGGTGACGTACTTTCGATTGTGACATTGTCGGGCACACACGGCACGCATGTCGCTGGCATTATAGGTGCCAAGACCCAAGACCCTGCCACGGATGGGGTGGCTCCTGGCACTGAGATTGTGAGCCTGCGCATCGGTGATGCGCGTCTCGGAAGCATGGAGCAGGGACAAGCGCTCCTCCGCGCTGCACAGGCGTTGATCGATACGCGCTGCGATGTGGCCAATATGTCGTATGGTGAAGACGGAGCCTTTGGTGTGGAAGACAAGGGAGCCTTTGCCAATGCGCTCAAGCGTGTCATCCGCGAGCATGACGTGTGCTTCGTGAGTTCGGCAGGCAACAACGGACCTGCGCTTACGACAGTGGGACAGCCCGGCGGTACGACATCCGGCGTGTTGAGTGTGGGTGCGTATGTAAACGAAGGCGACATGCAACAGGCGGAGTATGCGTTGGTCGAGCGTGGTGTGCCATCGAGTGTGACGACTTGGTGCAGTCGTGGCCCCACTGCCGATGGCGCTGCCGGAGTGTCGATTTACGCGCCAGGAGCCGCTATCACGTCGATCTGCCGCTATGCCCTGCAGTCGACGCAGCTGATGAACGGCACGTCGATGAGCAGCCCCAACGCGGCAGGCGCCGTTGCTTTGCTTGTCAGTGCGTGTAAGGCAGAGAGTATTCCGCCGACGCCTTTCCGTATCTTCCGTGCCATTCAGGAAACGGGCGTGGACGTGCAAGATCCACAGGGTGTCAAATTTCTGGACGTGGAAAAGGCGTGGGAATATATTGTGGCGCACCGTGATGATCCCTATGCGGATGCAGACATGCAGGTGAGCGTTACGCCTCCTGGCAAGCCACTTGGTGTGGTCGACCGTCGCGGTGTGTACTTGCGCGGCACGGAGGAAACGCATCGCACAACGCAGTTCCTGGTGACGGTGCAGCCCAGCTTCCGTGCCGGTGAAACAAAACGTGCGTATGCGCTCGATGTCAAGGCGTCGCTTTGTGCCACACAGCCATGGGTGCATGTGCCTGACTTCCTCGCACTCGGCAGCAATGGCCGTACGTTTGAAATTCGTGTGGCTGCTGATACTCTTCCGCCCGGTCTGCACACGGCCCGCGTCGTGGGCCGTGACACAGAGCGCAACGGGACAGTCGTATTTGACGTGCCTATCACGGTCGTCAAGCCAGTGGTGCCATCGCATGCGACGTACAAGTACCCACGTGTGCGCTTGTCGTCGGGTGAGATCCGACGCGAGTTTGTGCATGTACCGAGTGGCGCCACTTGGGCTGATGTGTGCGTGCGGAGTATGAACCACGAAGCGCCCAACACGAGCGTTCGTTTCTGGCTGCATATGCTGCAGCTTGTGCCCCAGCGCCGTCTGAGCCGCGTAGAGCATCACTTCGTGCTCGCTCTGAATGAAAATGAGCCGATGAGCAAACGTATTCCTGTGCACGGTGGCATGACGCTCGAGCTGTGCGCGGCGCAATTCTGGTCGAATAAGGCTGGATTTGATCTTGAGATGGATGTCGAGTTCCATGGTCTTGACACGGTGCCTCAAGTCTCGGGCCACACGGGCCAGGGTCTGGTGAAGCTCGATGTCGCTAGTCTCGTGCGGTGTGAAGAGCTGAAGCCGAGTGTGTCGCTCGACACCCACCGGACGTTTGTGCGTCCATCGAAGCATGTGTTGCGTCCGCTACGTGACGCGCGCGACAGGCAGCCCTCTGGTCACCACCTGCATGAGCTTGTGCTCGAGTATCCTCTGTCTGTGAAGGAGGCAGGCTCATGGACATGGCAAACGCCGCTCAGTGGCTATGTATACGACGCCACAACGACGCTGCTTACGCAGCTGATCGATGTGAACCAGGCCCCTGTGGCGTTCGGTGACGTGTACTCTAAGCCCGTGGAGCTTGTCAAGGGCGAGTACACGCTGCGTGTGCAAGCGTTGCATGAGAATGCCGCGGTGCTCGAGGCGCTCCAGGCTCTTCCGCTTGCGCTTGAACACAAACTGAAAAAGCCCATCTCGCTGGACGTGTATCGTGACCATGTCGACTTGACGGCCGGAGCTCATGCCGCCAAAGAAGCTCTCAAGCTGCACAAAGGCGAGAGAGCTGTTCTTTCTATTTCCACGGCCCTGGATAACGAGCAGTGGCCCAGCGATGCTAAATTGGGCGATGTCGTGCTGGGCACTCTGACGCTGGGTGGACATGCCAAGGTGCCCATCGAGGTCGTGTTAGGTCCGACGCCACCCTCATCGGTACCAAAGGAGACAGACGATGCTCCGACGCTGCCGATGCTGCTAGCAGGCTTGGTGAGCAAGGTGCCCAAGGAGGAAAAGTATAACTTTGTGGACCAGCTGTTGCACGACTATCCCAACGACTTGTCTATCAACCTCGCAGCCATGGACGCTAGCGATACGGATGATGCCGTTATAGGGGCTGCTCAGAACGCGCGCTCATGCATCGATGAGACGGGCTTGCTTCTGTGGCTCGGCACACAACAGCCGCCAGCCGCAGAGCAGACGCACGAGCAAAAGGCCAAGGCCAAAGAGATGCAGGCGCAAAAGGCTGCTTTGGTCCGGACTCTCGTGCGAGAAGCGCAAGCGTACAGAACACTGGGCCACAAGGGGCCAGCGATTCAGGCCATGGTGCATGCTCGACAGTTCATGGATGCAGCTGACGCACCGACCAAGGCGACGCACGCGAACCTACTCATCGGCTGGCACCAGGACCATGCACGCTATGGCTACGCACTTCAGATGGTACAAAAGCAGCTCGAGGAGCTGGGTCGGGGTGCCAGCGATACCAAGCAGGATCTACATCGGGCGCAAGACTTGCAGATAGAGCTACTGGGCCACCTTCAGTGGGATGTATGGCAGCATCACCTACAGCGGTGGACGTGGCTTGGGCGCCCTGTGGATGGAGCTCCGCCCTTTTAACATGTAGCAAGCCATGCATCAAGAGGATAGTCTCCGTGTGCCCAGCGCTGTACAAAGAGAGCGCGGCCGCCGCCAATCATGCACATGTGGGTTTGTAGAGCCGCGTCGATCCAGGCCAGGGCCTCATCCGCCTCGTGGCGCTGCCAATGCGTGTCAAATAGCATGAGCATACTGCGTATCGCGCCATCAAAGTGCAGGTCCGGCAAGTGTGAAACGTGGCGCTTACCTGGCTGAAACGGTTCAATGACGGCACCCGTCGCTTCAAGACTTTGGCGAGCAAGTCGTACAGCCTGTGGCACGTCGTACTGTCGAACATGCATGGCCACGCGGTACCATACATCGACCATGTCAGGCCGCAATGCACCACGGGTTGGGGCGTATGTGCTCTCCAGTGTGCTCGCGGCAGCCAAGAGCGCCTCAGCCATGTCTTTGTGAGCCTCAGAGTCCGCACGGCCCTTGAAGAGGGCACGACTGCGCTCTAAAAGCGGTGGCCAGTCGCGCGCAAACACTTCTTCGCGGCGCTTGCGCTGTTCTACACCATCGGCGACATCGAGAGCACACAGCCTACATGTGCAAATAAACCCGTGCTTCGACAGCTGGGCCTGTCGCGCATCGTAGGGCAGTTCACCTTGGACGTACTGATGCATGATCTGAGTGCCTTTGGGAAGCGGATGCAGAGCGCGAGTTGTGACAAAGTCACCAAAGAAGACGGATGACACGTTCGGTAGGCAGGCATGATTCAGAATGGCAGGAAGAGGGTGCGGCATCGTAGACCGGGACATGGGATCATTGCCAGCCTCGGCGGCTGGCACAGCAGCTGGTCCAAATGCATTGAAGCGCAATACATTGTTTACATAGTGCGCCGATACATATACAGGCTCCAACACGTCACTGACAGCCGGCTTATGCAGGGGGTATGGCTCATATACATACCGCGAACATGGTGTCTGCGGACCTGCTGTTAAGCCCAAGAATATGCGCGCAAGTTCTGGGCGGTCAAGAATAGCATGAATGCATCGGGTCGCAGCTAGTACTTGTGTCGTGGTGCTTGTGACACCCACATCGGGATTACAGCGTAGGAGTGGCAGACCTTCGCAGGCAGGGTCCTTGGCATAAGCGCTGCCTATGGCCCGACAAAAGAGAAGAAGCTCACCTTCTTCTACGTCGCGCGTCAGCACGAGGCCACGACCTGCACCAGGAATATCTTGGACGTTTACGGGGCCCACGTACTCTGCATACGCAAAGCGTGGCGTCGGGTCATGAAGCGTGCATAGAAACATCTCGTGTAGATCCGTGTCAGATGGGCCACCACGCCCGAGTCGGAGAGCTACTTCAGCCGCCTGGCGGCGTTGAAGTACAGACTCCTCCAAATCTGGGGCATGCTGTAGACGTTCTAGTGCCTGGTCATACTGACCCAAGGCAAGAAGCACATCGACTTGCAGAAGGGTATCTTTCAAGGACGCGCCCCATATACCGTACCGCTCAGCTGCGCGCACTTCACGCCATGCAGCACCTGGCCTTTCTTGGTCCAGCAGAGCACGGACAGCAGATTGAACGCGCTCACGAGAGATGAACGGAGCCGCATGAGACGGCGCTCTCGAGACTGGACCCTCTTGACGCCACAAGACATCGGAAGGCATGGGCGCACCCAGGTCGTGTGTCCATGTCACACCCCGCAATACAGGCGCATCATCATCCAATACATGCACGTCCGAGGGTGTGTCGACACGCACGCCTACTACACCCTTATCTCCAGTGATAGGTCCACCCACACCCAGGTAATGCTGACTCAAGTACGGTTCCCTGATCAGGAGCTTAGTCCCAACAGGCAAGAGTGCATCAAGCTCTGGGCCATGCAAATGCAAATTGGGCGTGAAGTGCGCGATACTCACAGGCAATGCCCCACCATTCGGTGTTACACCCACAAATGAACAGCTGGCATACAAGGCTAGCCGCGATGCCACCTGTACTAGCAGGTACTTATGCTCGAATCGCTTTGGTGCACACAGGTCATCCCAATCAATGCGGGAAAGCTCAGACAACGGACGCTCAGAGCAATACGTGTGTTCCGTGTCCATAATTTGACGGGGTATATAAACGCGTCCATTTTCTGACGTGCCAGCGGCTCGTTCAACTTCACGTCGCCGAATGGTCGCATCTTGTGCGGCTAGTAACGCCTTTAAAGGAACACGCTTAAGCTTGATAGGTTTTTTTAAGTTTTCCACTTCTCTTACAAGCATATCAGTCTCTTTCTTTAGAGTTGTGTTATAGTTTTCCAGCATGGCTTCCGTGGCGCCACTCATGAGCGCTGCATCCATCACAGCGCTCCCTGCGTCCTCCTCACTCAACTCAATTCTAACAGGGACAGCTAATTGTTGCGCCAGTTGCTTTTCCGCTCGTGGATCGGCATCGATGAGAGCTACAATTTGCTCGCCGTTAGGTACGGCCAAGTCCAGATTCCGCAACGAATGCACGAGCTTCTCCATTGCAACTGCAATGATGCATCCAGTTAGCGTATGCCTCCAAATTTAGAATGCCTCCTACGCAGCCTGACATAAGACGTCTTACGGAATCACGTCAAAAATCCCTAATTTGACAAGCGTGCCTGAGAGTAGCACAGTGAAGTCACGTGTTGGTTCATGCACGGTGGCAAATCATGGGATGGCTTGTGGTCATCCATAAAGGAGCGAGTCACCACCCTTTCCATTTGACTCGTGTCGTCCCTGACGCGTGCAAGTTCTCCTCGCCACCACAAGCGTTCAAAGCAACAAAGCAAACAAGCCAGGTTCTAACAGGAAGTGCTCTGAGAACCTCTTGCTTTAGTTCGTGGTGACACGCTCAACCATCAAATACTAACGCCACCCATTACCGGTTTCATTAAGCATTCGCCACTGCTTTCGACTGACTTGACGTACAGAAGGAAAAAACGAAACTGCAGAGATGATGTCGAATAAATGTTCGATCATCATCGCTTAATTATCTGAATTGAACCTGAGCATCCTGTTTCGATTCTTGAAGTCGGAACCACCACATTCAGGTGTCGTTCGAGGAACGGCTTTGATTCCTGTGTAATCATTTCAATGAGTCCACCTAGTAAGTTTACGTGCCCCTCTACATGGCTAGTTCAAGACGTCATGCATGAAGGGCATGATGTCCACCGTTCGCAGTCCTCGCAGTCTACGTCGTCTACCACATCAGATGTATCCACAGCGCTGTCGCGTACTGATGTTTCGCCTTTTTCGCTAAACGGGAATGGTAGTAGCACAGAAACCTCGCCAGCAACGTCTAGCTATTCAAATAAAACTAGGCGCCTTAGTGACGTTATGGATGCTGACCACGATGAATTCATGAGCTCTAATGCCCCTATACCTTCGACCAAACGGCGAAAATCTAGCCCTTTTACAAACCTTGCGTCGTCATCGTCCACATTGACCTTACAATGCCCAGAAACTACAGTGAAGCGGCCAGTTTCCAATGATGACCCCAATGTCACGAAATTGAACGATAATGTGACTATGCATCTTAGCCGCACCTTGTTTGTGGAAAGCCTAGTTGGTAAGTTTGTTAAGATATGGACAATGTTTTAACATTCATGCAGAAGCAGCAGTGGCAACGATTTCGTCTACATGGGGTCGGTTCTCACGAGAAAGCCGTGTGTGCGAACAAGACACTATGTCGCAAAACATTTTATGCCCGAACAACCCCCTTCCCCTTGTCCTCTTCGTTCGCGAAATCTTACGTCGCAGTCGCACTAGCTGCCTCACGCTCCAAGCTGCCTTACTGTATTGTGCAAGGTGTAAAGAATCCTTGAATGAGATGATTGATAAAGCAACTAATCCGGTTTCAGGCGCGGGTGGAGCATGTCATGCGCTTTACACAGACACATTCACATCCTCACCACCCAGTTTGAATCCGAATTTTCAGCCTCCGTTGCCTTCATTATCCGTTCAAAGCAACGACTACGGTCCTGAGAGCCGGCCTACACATAAGCCGCAACCGACGATCCCAGTGCGATCTGCATCCCCACTGCTTTGTGGTCGGCGCATGTTTTTAGCAGCTATTGTTGTTGCTTCAAAGTTTCTTCAAGATCGCACATATTCTAATCGAACCTGGTCAAAGATATCCGGGCTTCGAACGATTGAAATTGATCAAGTGGAACGCGTTTTTTTGAAGACTATTCGGTACGACCTGGTCGTCAGTGATGCTCTCTGGCGTAAATGGACTGCGGACCTCTCTGTGTTTTGCTCTAACAAGTCGCCGTTTGTTGGATTGGGGCAATACTACGAGAAGCCCTTAACTGCTCCGGCTTCTCGATTGCACCGTGTTACATCAGAGAACGTGATTGGTCAGGCGTTTCAGTTTGACTCTTCTTTGAACAACTCTCAGCCCAGCGCAGTTCTTGGAAAAAGAATATTTACTCGACATGGTTCTAGTTTTTAATGCCCGATGCGAAACATCCGGGCCTATACTTTATCAGATACGATTTCTCCCCTGTATCATGCTATGAGTGACACTTCCACATGTCCATACGATCTCGTTTTGAATGCTGATCATCCCTATAGTCCTACATTATTGTCATCTGAACTGTGCTTTTTTACCCAGCGTTTGAAGATCCCTGTAAATTACTAATCAAATAACACAGGGGTCGCAGTGAGCCATTGATTCGTAGACACTAAGCGATACTGACAACCATGAACTCGACCATGAATTCAAGTGTCGCGAGCGTTCTGACGGCAGAAGAAGCCGAAAATTCACTCTTTGGATACAAGCCTATGCTTGCTCCTAATGCTGTATTTTTGGCCCTATATGCTCTCACGACAATCGTACATATCATTCAGGTATTTATTTATCGTGAGTGGTGGTTGTTTATTCTGCCGATCGGAACCCTGGCGGAAGTTGGAGGATATATCCCCCGCATTCTTGGTCGCGATCACGAAAAATTGATGGATCCTGATAAGATGCGTGATACCTATGTGGCGACAATGTGTCTACTTATTATCACACCTTGTCTTTTTGCTGCGGTCCACTTCACTACGCTCGGTCGCGTCACAACACTTTTTCCACGAAAGTATGTGTTCATTCGGCCTATATTCATCATGCCATTATTCGTGACGATTGATGTTATCTCACTTGTTGTCCAAGGAGTTGGTGCAGGATCATCTGCCACTGCTGATTCAGATGAAGATGCCAAGCCAGGCTCGCATGTCACTGAGGCAGGTGTGGCAGTACAATTGTTTGGATATCTTATATACATGATACTCCTACTCACCTTTTGTCGAGCGGTAAGGAAAGACCCCCCACCAGGTATTGATCGGTTTTGGCCTCTCCTCATCGCTACGTTTTTTTCTAGTTTGTGTATCATTTTGCGTTCCATTTATCGCCTGGTGGAAATGGGTATGGGATGGACCGGGAAGATCGCCACAACAGAGTGGTTTCTCTTTGCGTTCGACTCATCTTTCGTGTTGGTTGCTTGTGTTATTCTCAATATTTGGAATCCGGGTCGATACCTGCCTAAGAACTTTTCTTGGAGGTACGACCCTGAACGTGATCCCTCCAATCCAAATTATCAGGGTACATTAAGAGAAGAAGATCCTGAAAAGGATCATGGGGGCCCGGTTTCTCCTAGCGATGACGAACATTTTTACGATACAGCCGGAGCGATTTAATGTTTACAATTCGATGCATTGCACTCCAAATTGAATTCTATGTCAATACCTAGCCGCAAGCACACATTCAGCACCTTGTTGTCAACAATGGCAGATTTATGGATCATCATCAACGATCTATTCCTTATTCCTGACACGGTAAAATTCTATTTTTTAAAATTTAATCATCGTCGGTTTCCGCTAGCTTAGGAGCCAGGTAATATCGCACATGCCCATTCTCAAATGCAAACTCAACCAAAAGAGGCACCTTATCAGCCATGTGAAGCGTAACAGCTGATGAAAGTGGGGCAGCCTTGGTAAAGTTGACAAGGTATTGAACACTGAAAGTAAGAGCCACAGCCTTTTCAAGTTGAATTTCAACGGGAACAACAGCACCAGTGGTCGAGCTACCAGCCGCTGATGTCTTGCGCTTTTTACTGAAACGATCACCCTCTTCGTCGTCCAAGGGATCAATGTCATCGTCATCCTCAAGACGAGCACTTGAACCTGAGCCCTGCTTCAGAGTCATACGCGCATCTCCAATTTCACCCTCTGTCGAGAACGTAACACCTTCTTTTGTAATAGTAATCTTAACGCTTTCACCCACGTTCGACAAGTCGCGGCAAATACGAGCAAATTCATTGGAGGACAACTTTACAACAGCGTCGTATTCAGTGTCGGGAATACCCAAATGCTCCGTGTCGATGTCCATAAGTTTAAGATCAAATTCACCAATGCGGTCAGAGCTGGAGCCTTCAAAAACCAGATGCAGGCTATCCGCATTATCAGCCTTGCGCATGTTCAAAATATCGTTGTTGTTGGCACTGCGCAAGACCTTATTAAGGCTGGCAATGGCTATACCAATGCTCATAGGACGGTCGCAGCGATATTCCTCAAAGCCGTCAGCACGTAGCTCAACGGCTGAGAGAGCTACATGCGAGCTGTCCATAGCTTGCAGGCGCTGTGAAATGAGTTAGATCCGTGCAGTACATACAATGCCCTCTTCATTGCAGTCGAAATTTGCATGTTCAACAAGATCCTTGATGGCTGCCATGTTAAAAAAGCCTCATTGGAACATACCGTCAAGCACACGTTTAAGCTGAAGTGTGAGCGGACTTCTGAAGACGTAGACGTACCACAACAGCCTGTTCAATTTTTGCTTCAAGCATGTCACGGGCGGGATGTGGAAGGGAATCGAGTAAATGGCGCGGCGCGTCGCGTTGTAACACTATGTACTTCTCGGCCGCGATTTAGTAAATGCCGAGAGACACGTGGTGATTATTGGGCACGACTGTCTCTGATAATTGCATAGATAAGGTTTATCGAGAAGCCATCTTTCGTTTTGATCGGGCTTCTGAGCGGCGCATTATTACTCTGTACACAGCAATCAAAATAGTGGGAAATACAACAAGTGATGAAGCAATTCCAGCAAAAGGCGTGTGGGTGCAATCACCTATTGAACCGTCATCACCCTCACATAAGGCCGAGTCAGCCGGGATTTGAACGTTCATACTGAAAGAGGTGCAATACAACGTGCAGAAGAAAACAATATTGATGATCATACAAGCCCAAATGAGCGTTATGATAACACGGCGTTGAAAACGACTGGCACTCAATGATGATATCGAAAGAAATGCTGAATGAGTGTGGTTCAGGCCGTATTCACGGTCCTGAAGTTGAGTCAACATGGAAGCAACATGGTCGAAAATGTCATCAAAGTATAATTCTAGCATATTGCTTTCACGCACAAAGTTTTTTGAGTCAAAAAGTCGCTTACGCAGAGTTCTTACGACATCCGCCTTAGGCAATAACAGCCTCGTAAGACCCATTACGACCTCGCGGACACGCGTTAGACGCAAAATAAAATGACTCTGGTGCAGAGCATCGTATGTAGAAAATGCCTTCCGCTTTTTCGAGCGCCTAACAAGATATTCAACATATTCTTTACTTCCTTCCGGTAGCGAACGAAGAAGATCTTCGGCAATAAGACCCGTACGTTTATCGTCAGGTGTCGAGAACAACGGTTCCGTGAAAAAACGGCGTATCTTTGTTGAAAGCGACCGTTTCTCGTCCTGGAATGGAGTGATGTCTAAGTCATTCGAAAGAAATTCCACGTATTCAACTTCTGATTGCAGGAATGTAACATAAGGGGAAAATGCGTCAACGATTGAATCATACAGACTGTGTACAATCCAGTCAGCATTGTGCTGCATGTCTGTGTAAGCGGAATCTAGCTTGTCACGGATTCTTTCAGTATGATTGCGAAGATCTTCAAAGTGGAATGACAACACACCATGGGAAAATACGACAAGGTAAAGAGAAACAGAACCAGCCGTCAAACCCTCTAGACCCTCCTTGCCGGACTCGGACTTCACAGTTTCGATGTGAACGCGCCCTTCTTCCGAAGTTTGCTTTGGAGCGATATTCCGAGCGCGCGGCGTTTTTGGAACTTGTGCTTCCACAAGTCCCGGTGATAACAACATGGTATCTTGAGTGGATTTATCATCTTTGCGCTTAGTGCTAGGACGAGTAAAACGAAAGTGGTTTTCATCTAATGCACGAATAACAACAAAATAGTACCCGAGACGTTCAAATGTTTCCACCTTCTCACGCGGTTCTTGCTTTAAGATATCTTCCACCGTCAGTGGGTGCAGCGGAAAATGTTGGCTTAGCTGTTGCATATCTTTGTAGGTGGGACACCGGATATCTAGCCACCAAGGGTCAGATCGAAGAGAATGTTTCGTTATGGCGACATCAGGGGGTGTTACATTGGGTTGAACGTTGTGTGGTTGTCCGTATATATCGAGAGCAGCTTCAGGTAGATACAACTCGGCAGGCTCCTCGGGAATGGTATCTATTGTGGAGGAATTAGGGAGATTGCTGCCAGGCAAGGGTGAAACTGGGTCAGATTTCATTTGTGGCTTTAGTTTAGTAGACAATGAAGCAAATGGCATCGGCGATGGCGCTACCTCTCCCGAGATATTGGAGCGGAAATAAGGAGTGAGAGGTACGTCTGACATGTGACGTCCAGTCAAACGTTCCTGCTCGAAAGAGATTTCCGCATGATCATCAGCTTGGGTAGGTTTTGATTCTGTATTGTCCAAATTAAGCGCAGGCGATGGCAGTTTCAAAAAATCTTCATCGTTGAGACGTTGCATTCTTTCACTTGGTATTTCAGAAACTCCCGGTATGCCTAGGTCGCCCGCATGGCCATCCGTTTGTCGATGATACTGAAAGTATTCTTCCATGCGCTCCCAAATTTGATCCCAAGAATGTGAGTAAACGGTATTAGAACGTGCATCGCCTGTTGGGGAGAAAAGAGTGTATTCGGTAACACCTCCAGATAATTCACGCAAACGACGAGCATTACGCCGAGCCATACGACTAGCTTTGACAATGTGCGCGGGGCGCTCCTGGCGCTGTTGACGGCGCTTATGCCTTCGCCTTCGTCGCGTACTAGTGAGTGCACTTAAGCGAGGAGTCCAGGGAGAAAATGCGGACGACATGTTGGGAGTATTGACAACAGACGTATCTCGACGAGAACGAACACTCGTCGCGGACAAACGATCCGAGACATCCGTGTCATGGGAATCTCGAGCGCTAGATGACCGCAAGGACGACTCAGCGTCAGAGTCATCATTGTCTGATTCCGAGTCACTTGAACTGTCTGAGCTGTCCCCGAATAAGGCACGAATACGCGAAATAACTTGGGGGCCGCTACTCGAGTCTGAGCTGCTGCTGTGGCTTGAGTCGCTATCCGAATCGTGAGAGGCAGAGCGTCGATTCATACGCTGTTCTTTTCTACGCACACTCCTCCTTGCAGCGACATATTCATCTAGACCACGGTAAACTTCGTCTGGTTCATAATCCTGAGGTAAATCTTCCGGTAAAATGCGTTGATGAGCATGGGCAAATTTTAAACGAGAAGCTTGCTTCGTCTCGTGATCAGATACCTGCTTTGCTTCTTCTTTTGTATGCATAGCAAAAGTGTCGAGGGCATGTTTTTCCTGCGTCTCAAGAGGGCGCTTGTGCCACCACCGACGCAGCCAACCACCCCGCCCATTGCCCCTGTGCACGGGCTCAGGAAGACGCTCTGCGCGCCGCATTCCTGGTGTTTGGCACAATCACGTTAGGAGCGACACCGCGCAATATGCCGCAGACTGGCGTCTTGCGCCAGAGCAAATGTTTTGCCGTAGTGGTGATACAGGACCTTGGACACGACGCAGATAACGAGTTCGTCTGCCATATGCACAAGGCCTGCAACATGCTACCACGTGTGGATCTCGGCCGATACGCGTGATACGCAAAGCAACACTTGCGGTGATCGGATCCACTATATACACCCACAAAATCATCTGCGATGATGCAGGTAAACGCAGCCTTAGGCGCTGCACCAGATAATGTTGATGCTTATGCTTTCTGTAACTCTTTCTGGGTGAGTATTCGTTTTATGTATTCCGCTTACACGTTAGGGTGAGAATGACGCGGGCTACCATGTGATGCAAAGCTTCATTAAAAACACTACGAGAACAATGGAGGACTTGCGTGCGTATTATCAAGAACGGTACGTGTGTAGTGGCTAACATTAGTGCTGAAATTGAACATGAATATGCCAAACGGCTCTCGAAACTTGCTAAAACCTCATTAGGCAAATATGAGACAGGGTACGTGTTTATTTAGCTCACTTAAACGGCAGACCTATGCGCCATGCTCTCGACACTGTTCGCCTTGAGACGGATTCGCAGGCTCGCTCCCATGTTCAGCTGGAAAATTCGATACGCAAAGAAGTAGAAGGGCCTTTGATCGACTTTATGCGGCGCGTTGACAGTCTTCGCCGCGACGCCCAAACGTCGGTGACCAAACTGCACAAGCATAAGCAGACGCAAACACAGTACATGAATCGAGCGCGTGAAAAGTATGAAACGGATTGCACCAAGATCAACTCATACACGGCACAGAGCAATATGGTGCAAGGTCGCGATCTCGACAAGGTGATGTCCAAATTGGAGCGTGTTCAATCGGGTATTGAGAGCGAAGACCGCGACTATCAAAGCTATGTGCGGGCCCTGCAAGAGACGACACAAAAATGGAATTCTGAGTATAAGAGTTTTCTTGACATATGCCAGGACGTAGAAGAGGAGCGTCAAGAGTTTCTCAAGACTAATATCTGGGGCTTGGCAAACGCCATTTCCAGCATTTGTGTAACAGACGATGAGGCATGTGAGCGGGTGCGTGTGGCTCTTGAGGGATGTGAATCTACTCGCGATGTGCGCGACTTTGTGCGTGAATTTGCCACAGGCTCAAATATTCCTGCAGCGCCTGAATATGTCAACTACGCCCAGAGTATTGCACCGCCGGCTGCTGCCACCACTGGCTCAGCGCACTTTTCACGTCTTTCTACTCGTGTGGCTGATGGGATGCACCCGCCAAGCGCATCTGTCCTAGCTACACAGACGCCCGCTACATCAAGTTACGGTGCCTCACCTTCATTGCACTCTTCAACACCCTCAGTTGCACCCGGTAATATCCCGCCGTCAATGTTACGACCAGTTTCGCCGTCAATACATCCAGGCACGCCACTGACACCGGCGTCTATGGCACTACAATCGCCACAAGGACCGAATGTGCCAAACTATCTCGCCGCTATGAGTCGCTCTTCACCATCACAAGTGATTTCACCGCCAACTCGCACTCCGCCGCCGTCTAATTCAAACAGGAATAGCATGTTCGCTCCTGGAGCTACGCCCCTTGCTCAAGCTCAGTCGCCCAGCGTGCAACCGCCCTTGGTGAGCCCGGTAGTGGCACCTGCAAATCATACGCAGCCACCATTGCAGGCAGCATCCGTGCCCATGTCTCAAGTTGCTGCACCACCACCAGGTGACACGAATGAAGATGATCCTATTGCCAAGGCGCTGGCGAATCTGCGCTTGCGCCAGAGTCGCAAGAGTCCTACGCCCAGTAGCCGTCCAACCAGCACGATCAGCACAACAATGTCAGCTCCCATGTCGCAAGAACCACTCCAGCCATCGTCACAAGCGCAGAGTCGGCCGCCCTCACAGGTTATGACTGACCCTCGGTGGCATCGTGCCATTACGCCTGATGCACGACCTCCGCGATCGACATCGCCAGCCGCGGCATTTATGCACCCTCCAGAGCGAAGCATATCGCCTTTGCCTGTGGAGCAAATTCACAGTCATTATGGCCAAGCTTTCCCAACAGAGCGACGTGCCGGTCAAGGAAAGCAGGAGCCTCGTGCCACTTCGCCCTTGGGCATCTCGCTGGATGCACGAGGTCAAGTCACAGAAGACACGATGGCCGGCCGGTACGCATCCTCTGCTGGGCAAGGCACTGCATCCAGTCAAGTTTCGGGCCCGAGTTCATCACAACTCGCCCGTCCGCCGACAGGACAATACAGCGAGAGTGGTGAGCCCATCCTGTTCTATGTCAAGGCGCTGTATGACTATGAAGCATCGCTGCCCGAAGAGTTCAGCTTCACAGCAGGCGATATCATTGCGGTCACACACACAGAGCCAGACGGATGGTGGCAAGGCGAGCTCCTGGACGAAGCGCGCCGTACACCGGGAGCGAATACTTTCCCTAGCAACTTTGTCGTACTTCTCATGTAGGATACTCGAGAAAAAATTGAGAATATCGCATCATGGGTACATAGATTTCATTGGTGATTATGCTACTCAAAGTGGTGGGCCAACGCATTTACTGCTTGAGCCTGATAAGGTTAGCTTGGAGTGATGAGAAGAAACGTACTGTTGGTAGAGAGCAGCAATAGTTGGGAGAATAAGACCTGTGGCGAAGAAAGACGCCACAGAGATACCCACAAAAGTCTTGTGCTTCCTGCCAGTGCGGAAAGGCACTGATATTGGTTAGTTTACTGGAACAAAATTCGCAAGATAAACATACGAGACTGTCACATTGTTAGATGCACATTCCAAAAAAAGAATGTATACGTACAGTCTCAGGCGTGTTCTCGATGTGCAGAGAACGACGAAGCATCATAGTGGGAGCGCGCGTGTTGCGGAGCGAAGCACGAGTGGCAGCAAAGATAGCCGACATGGTTGGTTGAGGGAATGAGCTGACTTGCAACGGAAAGAACCACGGGGCCGGTCGAGTCCGAGCCACGTGGCCAGTTGCGAAAAAAGAATTTTTTGAAGCCATGTGCTCATTCGACCAGCCGCAACAGCCATGGCAGGAGCAGGGGCCGATGCAGACGATAATCGTCGCAAGACAGGATCTGTGTCTCACATTGGGAACAAACATAAGAGGCAGGATATGTATCAACAATATCGTAAAGACAAAGCCAAGAGCAAATTGAAACGCCGCCTGAAGTTGGCCAAGGCGGAGCGCTCTTCAAAGGAAGGCAAGTCACTTCGAAGAGAGCGCCTTGCATCGAACAAGCAGCAAACTATTGAGAACACGCGCGATTTTAATCCCACAATCTTGAACCTGCCTAATACTCATGAAGTGCCTGAATGGATGAAATCGCAAGAAGCGCCCCCTACGTCCGTGGACGCCCAAGACGAAGAAGACGAAGAAGACGAGGGGGAGGACGAAGAGGAGGAAGATGAGGATGAGGAAGAAAATGAAGACGAGGATGAAGAGGAAGCTCAAAATCACTCCGAAGCTCCAGAGCAGGTAGAGGAGGAGGAATCGATCGAAGAAGAAGTGCAAGATCCCCAACTAGCCAAGTACGACATGGACAATGATCCAACGGCGCCACCGGCCATTCTCATCACAACATCACTTCCTTCCAACTCGACTTCGCCGCATCTCACTTCAGCTAATGCACGGAGCCATCCTGCTGAGGCTGTGCGCGAGTTCATCAAGGAGCTGCTGAATGTTTTCCCAGGAGCTGAATACCGTGCACGAGCCAAGGCGAAAGGTGCAGGGCTCGGCAAGATTTGCAGTTGGGCGCGTGCTCGACGCTTTGATGCGGTCCTCGTTGTGGGTGAAGCGAACAAGAAGCCGTGCTCTGTCACGCTTGTAGCTCTTCCACTCGGTCCCACGGCTTTGTTCCGGCTCACATCTGTGGAACTGGGCAAGGAGATTTATGGTCATGCCCGACCCACTCCTCATACCCCTGAGCTTATCCTAAACAACTTTACTACGGCTTTAGGACACCGTGTAGGTAAGTTGCTTCAGCGATTATTTCCTCTTGTACCAGATCTCGAGGGGAGACAAGTTGTAACGGCACATAACCAACGTGATTTTGTCTTCTTCCGGCGTCATCGGTACGAGTTCCGGTCTGCAGATAAGGCAGCTTTGCAAGAAATTGGGCCGCGATTCACGCTCAAGTTGATGTCACTATCTTCTGGTCTGCCAAAGGGCGCTGGCGCATGGAACGGTCGCTTTGTGGACGAGCTCGAAGAGGTTCCTGCGGCAGACGATCCGCATGCAGGAGACTCGGCAGAATACTCGACTAACGATGGCATCGAGTTCAAGTGGAAACCTAAGATGAGTGTTTCACGACGCAACTTTTATCTATAGCAATGTATGTACTATACCGACGGTGTCTTATTGCACCCAAGCACATCTTGTCGCCGGTCCAGGGCCACCAATGCCGCCTCGCGGACATGAGCCAGGTATTTTTGGAGCGGCTCAGGGGAGCCAGAGGCTAGCTCAGAGAACTCGAGGTACAGACAAAGACGCTCATCGGCCACGAGATTCGGTAGCGCCAGTGCATGCGTGAGATTTTCTGCAAGCACCTGGCTCGTATCGACAAGCATGAGATGCAAACTCGTAACAATTTCAGGGATATACTTGCGCCGAATGAACATGAGATGCTCCCTGCGTTGAGAGTCGTCTTCCATATCGAATTGCAGCCAGCCCAGTTCAAGCAGTTCGAGGCAGGCAAGACGCGTTGATTCCGAGGCTTGGGCGAGTGCTTCGACCCAGTTATGGTAGTCGGTATGTGAGTTGGCGAGTGCTGCGTCACTCCAAAGGCCACGGACAGCCACATTTTTGTTGAGCACGTCAAAGTAACTGCGCCAGTGATCTAGCTCAATCAATTGATCTGGCGCCACTGAGACATCGCTCAAGACACCAAGCAGCTCCGATGGTAAGTGCTTGAGTAGGCTGTGGGCAGCGTGCAAGCGGCCGGTCGACATAAATACACGCATCATTGTATTTGTTTGCAAAATCGCATGAGGGAATGTTGCGTCGAAGAATGTGAGCCAGTCAATAGAGAGGATGAGGCGGCGCTCATCCATGCTCAGATTCGCATTCCATTCACGTATCTCCGCCTCGTCCACGATGGCCGGTACAAGCTCAGCGAGTAGAAGGTCCACAGTCTTGCTCGCCACAACAGCCGGGTCCATACCATGTGGCTGAACCTGCAAAAGAGCGTGCCGACGGTCTTCTAGCGATGTGTCCGGATCCATCGCACACAAAAATTCAGCATAGACTTGGTGTGCATTGTCTGGCTCGAGACTTGAGGAGTACAGGGCCACTAGCTCACAGCCTTCGCCAGCGTTCTGTAGAACATTCACATAAGCATTCAGAATCGGTGCTCGAAGAGAGACGGGGAGAGGAATATGAATGAGGTGACAGAATAGCGCAAGGTGCGCGAAAAAGCGAATGAGGCGAGCGTATACTTTGTCCTCCAAGAGTTGCATCTCGGGAAGCCGCTCGTTCACACGTGCCAATAAATCAGGCACACTATTTGTGATAACAGCGCGCTGTACCACATGGTATGGATCAAGTGCCTCTGTTGATGCATGGGGCGAGGCATGAGCCAGCTGCTCAAAGATAGACTCTAGGCTCTCCGTCGCCTCCGCCGTGCTTTCCTCGATACGCTGCACATTACCATTGGGCGCATTTTGAATAGCAAGTTGCTCAAGTTGCTGCTCAAAGCGGGCGTTCACATAACTCCAGAGACGCTCTTCCCACGACTCACTAACAGCAAGCACGGAAGACAAGTCGCCACACAAAGCACCGTACATGGCACGTTCATACCGATCCAGAGATACGTTGAGTGCTGCTTTTCGGGCAATGCGGCGCCATGCACTCCGTGATCGGTTCCCTAGAGGCCCGTCAACACCTTCTCTTGGTTCCGATATCGAAGGATCATGATAGAAAATTGCGCCACGGAGCGAGGCAGCACGCCATGATTGGCTTGTTTGTGCGCAAAGGTCTAGAGCCATGTCGAGTTCGCCCGCTCGGACGTACTCAAACAGGCTACGTACAAGCGCTTTTTCATAGTGTAAGTCTTCCACGTCCCACGTTCCTGGGCCACGCGATGCTGCATCTGGATCGAGATGCTGCACAAGCTTTTCTCGGCCCAAGCGCGTAGAGGCCATGCCGCTGACTTGTGCACGTTTCTCTGCTCGGAGAGCATTCTTGGTAAACGGCATGTATCCTTTCCGTACTTCGACTGCGTGTCGCACTGGCAGCACATCCTGTAGCCATTCTCGAATAATTTTAAGCTCAGAAAGCTCAGGACTATGCTGTAGCACACGCTGTACGGTGCCAAGAGGTGTTTCATACACATGCAATGCTGGTGGTATGGTGCTTGAACGCGACTCCAATTTGCGTTCGCTATGGTTAGATACGCGTGTGTACGTACGCAAATAATGCATGTATGAGCTTCCAAGTATGTTCTTCTGCTTCCCAGGCTGCATCATCCTCGGTATAATGATCTTGAAGATGCGGCAAGGACAGTGACGTCGCCTGCGTACGCTCAGCGCACAGATCAGCAAACACAAGCGCCGTGCCGGACTCTGGGTCAAGCTGCGCACCTACATCCAAGTTCCGAGCCGTTCTGTACGCCTGTGCGAATGCTTCGAAGCTGGACGAAGGCACGTCCTCGTCCATCTCGGCGGCCATCGTCGCGGGGCCTGAACTATCAACAGCCTTGGGCGGAACCGTGAAGAGTCAGTCACGTGATGCACACTGTAGAGGGGCTGGGGCGGTGGCTGAATGGATGCATCTTGCCGACAGCATGTCGATGGAGGCAGAGCGGTCGCATGCAGCACCGCCATCCCTGTCGGATGCATTTGCTATTACACCGAGATTTGCTGCTGAGCGTGCAGCTGCAGTTCAGAACGCGACGGGTCAGGCGCCCACGGCGCCTGCGAAAAAAGAGACGTTCCTACCTGACTTGAACGTGCACCTCATATGCAAGGATTGCAAGACGGTACCACCCAACATCGCAGAGGAGTTTACCAATGGTGATTTGGTATGCGCAGACTGTGGTCTTGTGTTAGGTGATCGCATCGTCGACACACGCAGCGAATGGCGTACATTTGCCAATGAAGATGGTGACGATCCGTCGCGTGTGGGTAGTGTATCGAACCCCATTCTGGACGGTATTACAGAGCAGCTTGAGAGTCGCATAGCCGCACGCGATGGTGGAACGGGTGCGTCGCGCGAACTGCTCAAGACTATGTCTAGAGCCTCTGCACCTAGAGATCGCTCCTTGCTGGACGCGTTTGATTCGATCCAAAACAAGTGTGACAGTATTCACTTGCCGCGCACGGTTTGTGACACGGCTAAGCAGGCCTACCGCCGTGTAGAACAGGAGAAGTTGCTGCGTGGCAAACAAACCGATGCCATTATTGCGGCTGCCATCTATGTTGCTTGCCGTGTGAATCGTGTACCGCGCACCTTCCCCGAGGTCTGTGCACTTACTTCGGCACGCAAGCAGCAGGTCGCACGCTGTTTTCGCGAGATGAAGGAGGCATTTGGCCTGAACGCCACAGGCACAGGATCTATTGATGGTGCCGACACGTCGGCCGACGTGGCCGTCGCTAGTGCTGGCACTGGCGGTGCGGCTCCGCTAGGTCTTGCTGTGGGTGCGACCGATCTTGTCGCACGATACTGCAACCACCTTGGTCTGGACATGTCGATTGTCCGCGTGACAGAGGCGATCACTATGAAAATTCAGGAGCATGGCTGTCTGGCTGGACGGTCGCCTATTACGATTGCCGCAGCCACTATTTATCTCGTCACACTACTTGTAAATGAACAAAGGACGGCGCGTCGCATCTCAGTCGCGGCTGGTGTATCGGACGTGACTATCAAACACTCTTACAAGGAGTTGCTCAAGGTACTAGATCAGGTCCTTACGCCGGATATCCTAGCCAAGGATCGTCGCATCGACTTGAGCCGCATTGAGGCGAAATAAGCACGCATAACACTCGCAGACCTTTTTTGAGGCTGCCGCCCATGTTTATATCCTATCCGTTCATAGAAGCGGAGTCTCGTTCCGACATGACCAGCACATCAGATGTCTTGGAAGCAAAATAAGATTCGTGCGTGTCACGCTCAACACGGATATGTCTCCGCAGCGCATCGCTTCGGGGAAAGCCCTTCTTACACACTCGACATACGTAGGGTCGATCACCAGAATGTACACGCGCGTGTCGTTCGAGATCATGTTTCCGAGAGAATGCGCGCGAGCATCGCGAGCAAACAAATGGGCGGCTTTTCGGTGGCTTGACCTGCCCCTGCTCTAGTTTGGCATGTCGGGCAGGGCCGTGTGATGGGGACAGCCAAGAGATAGACATGTCCGACGATTGAGAGTCTTCCGTATTGGGTACTGGTGGCGGTGTTTCCGACAACGTACGGTAGTACCCATCAGCATAAAGTGCATTGTTTCGCAACCCTACAGAAGAGATGGATGTGCTGGGTAGGTGTTGAGGTACTTGAGCTGTTGAAGGAGGATGGTGGGAGTCAAACATGACTGGCTGAGTCGTAAGTGGATGCCGTGCATGACCTGGCATGGAGAGAGGTGCAAAGGCACCGGAAAGATGAGGTTGTAGCAGAGAGGCACGACCCACACGACTACTTTCATTGTACAGATTTGAGGGCCGGGAATATGCAAGATCCATGGATGGCATGTTCGAGTATGAGTTTCGCTCATGCGGCACCAATGGCATGGACGGGACTGCTGCAAGCTCGTATCCAGGCAGATGAGACGCAGTGGGAAAAGAGGTCAACGTAGACGGATATGGTGAGTGCAACGATGACCACGGTGATATACCAGAGGCGCCTTGCGTCCACCTTTTTTCAAAATGCGTCTCCGGTGCCATATGCGTGGAGCCGTCATTCAGAAACAGAGAGCTTGTGTCGGTGGGCGCAGCAGGTACAGACGATCTAGTATGTGTCGACTGGAGTCATGTCAGGTCACAGCACAAGCGACGTACGTATTCGATGGGAGGAGACGTATCATGAAGGAGCCACGAAGGCAGCTCGGGGAACACGAACGACATGGTTCATGCTAGCCTTCAGCTAGCAATCGAAAGAATGCGCCAAGCGATTTGATAAGTGCTAGCAGAGCGGTGTGCGTTGGGGCGATTGATTGGCACGGGCGCCCACACTCTCGCCCTAGCCATGCGGACAGAGTTGACTAATCACCGGCGTCGGCGTTGCTGTCGTGTACGCCCATCTGCAGCCCAAGCAGCGCCCAAGGCGATATGGCCGTAGAATGCGTCTATTCATCTAGCTTCTGGATGAGGGCTACAAAAGCCTTGAAACTGAGTGGCTTGACGAGGTAGCCATCGGCTCCCGCATTGGTGCCTTGACGCAGAATTTCCTCCATGGAGGCACCCGACAGCATGTATGTGTGACAGCGATGTTGCGTTTCCATTTCCATGTTGCGCTGCTTCTCAATGTGCCGGATCATCATACAGGCTTGTAGACCGTCGATATTCGGCATCGAGAAGTCCATTAGCACGAGATGGAAGTACCCATGTGGTTTGGTTGCGAAGGCGGTAACGGCCTCACAGCCACCATGGGCTTCCACGTATGGTACATGAAGTTTTCGAAGATAGGCAGCGAGCATTTGGCAGTTGATGGGATTGTCATCCGCAAAAAGAACGCGGAAGGTGAAGGCGGCGTCAGGTGCCACTTTTACCGTAGGCGATGAGGGGGACGCGTAGGCGGCGACTTCGTTCAGGGAGCGTTCCAACTCGTTGCGATCAGGGGAAGCCAGGACGTTGCTACGGCTCGTGTTGATCGCAGGAATCGCGGATGACACTTCGGGAAGATTACTCACCTTGAGGCGGGCAAGCGAGATAGATCCAGATGGTTGTTCAGGGACTTGCTCTAGGCATGCACGGAGTACATCCTCCATGCGCGCAGGTCCCGTCGGTTTCTGGAGGAAATAGGTAGCGCCGCCAGCCTTACGGTATGCCTCAAGAGTATCTTTGAAAAGCTGCTTGCTGTACAAGTCTGTGAGCGAGATAAGCGGAGGAAGCCTGTCTTGCGACAAGAGTCGGTGCACAAGAGCGGAACGACTGTTCAGTAGCACCACATTTCGTTGAGTCATACTAGCGACCAACGATGAGGCATCCTCATCTTCATGGTGCACACGGACCAAGAATCCCCACCATGTCGAAAGGTAGTGCACGATTGTCTCCTGGAGAATACGTCCACCATCCGTGTCAGTAGGAAAGCCGAACAAGTGAGCTGTGCAACTCTGATGCACATCAAGCTGGGGAATGTATGCGACATCGGAAGAAGCAGGTGCTTTGCGCACATGGCACGATGTGATAATCTCAGTACCAATACCCTGTGTGCTGCGCACATCAACTGTGCCAGCGTCCATCGAGTGCATGATGTCGTGTACGATAGACAAGCCTAGGCCTGTGCCACTTCCCAACGGATTTTCCTGAGAAAATGGGTGGAAAAGCTGCTGATCAAGAAACTGGCGCGAGATACCACAGCCAGAATCGCGCACGCGCAAAAAGATCTGCAGCGTATCTTGGTCGATATCAGCGCCACTTAGAGACACTTCCACGAATCCTTTCGTGGTAAATTTGAGAGCATTTCCCACGAGATTCATAAGGACACGACGAAGCCCACCACAATCTGAATGGACGTACCAGCCATGCAGACGCTTTTCGATGTTGACCACAAACTCCACGTCAGACCATCGCTGCGCACGCTCCTCAGCTGCCCCCTTCGGATCGTACATGGAACCGATTTGGTTATCGTGCAGAGGTGTCACTTGGTGGCCAAGTGCATGGCTGTCACACACTTCTTGTACGAGACGAGATAGATCAAAGTCGCTCATGCTGATGTTCCGTGGACGTCGCTGAGATCCGGAGGCGCCGCCAGACAGCTTGGTATAGTCTAGCACATGATTTACGAGCTCCAACAGACCGTGCCCACACGACTTGATCGTCTCCAAATAAAATCCTTGAAGCTCATTTAGGCCTGACTCACTGAGTATATCTGTCGATGCAAGAATGCCGTGCAGCGGCGTGCGGAGCTCATGCGACATGTTGGAAATAAACGTCGACTTGGCTCGGTCAGCAATAAGGACTGTCTCCTTGTCTACCACGTCGAGCATCATTAGCCCAATGGCCTGAATATGTTGGTACGCCGTATGCTGCATTTGATCAATCATGAGAGAGTAGCAGTTGGGAAGGCAGTAAGCACACACCAGTAGTGATGGCTGGTGCTTGGCACCCCACACTGGCACGGCAAACACATCCTCTGCCTGACGAGGCAAGAGTCGGCGTATCACAGGTGGCACATGAAGACGAAAGCGATTTTCACCGTCTGACTCGGTGAACATGAGAAAGTCTTGAATGGCGCGCACGTCGCTCATATCAAGGGCAGCTTCACGCTCGGGGACATGCACTTGGCGTTCGCTCGACCCTAGGATCGAAAGGGGTGCAATGTGTGTTTGACTCATATTGGGATCCATTGTGTGCGAATGGACCACCTGCTGATTGCTGTTCCCGTCTTTCTCAAAGGGTTTTTGTATCATGATGAAATTAGACAAGTCAAGAATGATCACGTCGGAAACATGCATCGACGATTGGAGAGCGTTGGCGGCGAGATGATATATCTGGTCACAGCCTTCTAGCTCCATGTTGACATGGGGATCGGCCACTGTCTCCATGCTAAACGTACGTAACAGCGATTCTGTGCATCCTTTGAGCTCATCACGGCGAAGGACCTGGGCTCGGTTGACGGCCAGGTCAATGTCGTTGATAATCATTTGCTTCATGTCAAGTATAGAATAAGCAGCATCTTCCAAATCTGAGCCATGCCTAGGCTTGATATCACCCATGCAGCATACGCCTAATGCCTCATTATGGGTATCAAAAATAGGCGTGCATGCAAAAAAGCGCAATTTGTGCCGACTTGTATGATGCGAGAAGCGCCAGTCTTCCTGCGCATCCGGTACAGCAAGGACTTGATTCAAGGGTAGGTACAATGCGTGCGACCAAATACTCTGGCACAAACCTGTTTCATCCGGCTGGATTCCATCCTCTGATGCATGCGTCCATTCAGACATGACTTGGTAAGGAGATAGATCCTCATCAAGACTTTTAGATTGAGGCGCCATAATTTTGACAGAAACATACGGTAGCTGGAGAAGTTGGGAAATGAGTCGGCAAATGCGGGAGAGTGTGCCGGTGCCATGCTTTTTGATCTGGCGACTGTACCACACAGCTCGTAAATGGTTGATATGTTTAGCATGTGTATAGGTCGGCAAGTAACCTTCCGTTTCGTATACATGCTGCATCTTTTTACCTAATGCGAGGGTATATGGGTCTTGCGGGATATCTGCCGGTGACGCGCATGAGCCGGGCTTCATTTGATGGCATGCAGTGTCCTGAGATCCAGTCACATAACGAGCAGCAAAAGAGGCCCAGTCATCTACAGGTCCATTACACATACTTTGCGATGTGTTAGCGTCTGCAGTCACAGTTGCTCGGTCACACGGCATGCATCGATGCACAAAGTCTGTGCTTTGATGCAGGTCGAAAACCAAGTCGCACGTCCCTTGCCCAACGAAAACAAATTCGACCCGTCACGCATTAGGTGAGTCCTTTTTCGGCCAACGGGGTTATTGTACATTTTACTAAATCGAAGCTACGATGACGACAATGTAGGCGCAGCAGCCGCAACACTGGTATAGGCAAAAGCGTCTTCCTGCGTACGTGCCAGGATATCATCAATATATGTGGTACGTAGGCGCATAGCTTCCATCTCAACATTCGCATCACTCAATTCCATAAAGGCACTTTGGAGGGCAAAATGAGGCGAAATAGATGCACCACCTCTCTCCTTAGAACCTTTATTCGATGCCAGGTAATAAGAACGCACATGCTCCATACGTTGTGCATGCAACTTTTGGATCTCGAGTCAGCCGTATGCATACACACCTCGTCCATATCAGGTAAAAAAGTGCTTGAACGCGCTGATGGCTCTGTATCACGTGGCTTATGAGTCAGAGACGTTTGAATTGGTCGCGCATGTAGGCCTGGTGGCGGGACGCCCCAGCGACTTGGCGGTCGCGGTGTCGGGTTCTCTGAATGAGGCGACATGGGTCGATCTCTGCAGCAGCGTAACACAGAATGCCACTGACCCCCATTGCTGTCACGTGATCTCTCCTTCTTGGATATGAGCGTCGCTTGAAAAGCAGCAAGGCTTCCTCGACGGTGTGAGAATCATGTTTCGCGCATTTACACCCGCTTGGCGTTTGCTGAGCACAAACACAGCTGCACTGGTATCCAGTCGCACAATTAGAAGACAAGCTGTGCGCTTTTTGTCAGTTACATCGCAAGAGGCAAAAACACAGCCTGATTCATATACCTCAGCAGATGCACAAGAATCTGTCGCCAGTGGCTTGAAGGTCGTGTTGCCTGGACAGTCATCTCTGAATGTCGACTCAATTTCTGGTAAAAGTTCATCCTTTATGTACTCTCCCGCCGCACTCCCCCCTCGTCAAGACCCGCTTCTTCATTTCCTTGTTAATCTCCTGATGCGCGATGGTAAGAAGGCATCAGCTGAGCGATACGTTGCAGACATGCTCTCTGAAATGGCCAGGCTCACGAATAAAGATCCACTTCCACTTGTATATGAGGCAGTAGAGCTTGCCAAGCCACTGCTCCGCATGCAGACACGCAAACAGGGAGGCAAATCTCTCCAGGTGCCAATGCCACTGAATGAGCGGCAAAGCACACGCCGTGCTCTTAAATGGATTATTCAAGCGAGTGATCGTCGCGCTGACCGTGCAATCAGTCGACGTCTGGCCGTTGAGATGCTTGCCATTTTGGAAGGAAACAGTTCTGTGCTCTCACGCAGAGATGAGCAGCACAAGGTTGGCACCATCAACCGTGCCAACGCCAGTGTTCGTATCTAGTGTAGATCAACGTCCATCCCAGAAAAAAATTAAGCCAGGCATCATTAAGGATAGTCATATGCACAGAGCCGCAATCGTTGAAGATCGGCTGGCAAAAAAGTGCTCCCAACGTGGGGCTCGAACCCACGACATTCAGATAACCCTTCGTATTCGAAGAGACTCTACTAAGAGTCTGACGCTCTACCGACTGAGCTAGCCGGGACACACTGGAATAACTGCCAGTAAACTATTTGTTTCGCGGGTCATGAGGTTTTACGGGAGAAAAAGAACTCCCAACGTGGGGATCGAACCCACGACATTCAGATAACTCTTCGTATTCGAAGAGACTCTATTAAGAGTCTGACGCTCTACCGACTGAGCTAGCCGGGATGTTGCTGGCACAATTGTGTTATTTTTCAGCTTTGAAAGACACGATATCAGCAAGAGCTAGAACCAATCGCGCTGACGGAAACCGAACAGCTCAAGAAGACTTTGTGCGAGTTTTCCCAAAGCACTTTGGGTTTTGTTGACAGGCTTCCCAAGTACGCGAAGATTCCAAGCCTCTTTCCCATCGACATATACACGTACCACGACTAGCGGCTGTTCTGGATCGCGTGTATCCACTTCAAACTCGGTCCACTTGTGATTCCCATCGGGGATGTATTTGAGCAGGGTTTCTTCGCCAGGCGGGTCGATCGAGTGCTCTTGCGCAAGTGTGCGTATAGGAATATAAAACATAGATAGTGGGCTGGTGCTGAATTCAAGCAGAGCATCTCGGAAAGATACTGAAGCAAACTCATGGCGGTCGCCACTTAAGAGAATGACATTGGGAACATATTGAAGGATATCGAGTAGTTGCTTGCGCTCCTCTTGATAGAATGCCCAGCCGTCAGTACGTCCGTCTAAATCTAGAGGACCTCCCCACAGACTTGTAAATGGGACTGACGAGGCAATAAACTTGAATGTAGCTGTGTGATTCACCTGTGCAAGCCAAGAAAAAAGAGCATCACGCTGCTCTTCTCCAAGAATGGTGGGCGTGTCGACAGCAGATTGAGGATGTGTGCGGTGTCCACGCACATCGAGAACGAAAAAGGCTGAATCGCCGTATCGGAATGAGTAGTAGTGCTGGTTCTTGACCGCAGGTGACGGATTCGCACGACCAATATATTCACTCCATGCATGTAATCCTGCGTGGATGCCAGCTGGTGCCTGAGGTCTATCCTCATCTTCGGTTGCATTGGTGTACCCCGCGCCGCTCCAATTGTTGATAATTTCATGATCGTCAAAGATGCCCATGACAGGAATGGATTGGTACACGCGACGGAACGAGTGGGAGGCGAAGACGTTGCGATACAGTTTACGGTAAGAGCCAATATCTGGTCCTTCATACCGCGGTACATCGGCATAGATGAGATCGCCGAGCTCGAGTAGGAATCGAAGACTAGGCATTTTCGAGCGGCGGAGATAGTGATCCGCCATCAAGTCAAAGCCACGAATACTATTCCGTGAAGTGATGCCGCCAGGCTGCGTTCCGATACCGAACATACGCCAGAGCCAGTTCCAGCCCCAAAACTGAGCGGGATGGTACGGAAAGTCAGGTTTGATACACGAGAGGGTGGCGAAACTAAAATGATTCGGATCGTCGAGCGGAATGCTCGATGTCTTGTTCGTCCGAACAAACTTGCTTTTCCCATACGCTGACAAACGTGGGTCCGGCCATGTAACGAATGGTATGGGGCGTTCAGGCATCGGAGCGAAGGTATTGTTGTGCACAAAAGCGAGACGCCATTCGTATTTAGTTGCAGGCCACAAGTCAGACAGCGTTGCCGTAGCTGTCCAGTCTGATTCATTTGACAAGTGTAGCACTGGTCCACGTTCCCATCGGCGTGGATCGCGCACGGTACTGGGAGCGCGAATTTTGACTTCGCTCTCATGTACACGTCGCCAAACGATGCGTAAAGGTGATTTATTGATGTCGGATGCATCCACGAGAGCATCTTGAATGCCTGTTTCCCACAGACCCGTGACATGAGGGAGCGGTTCGGGGTAGCGAACATGCAGCGTGGCCGACGACGAGCTTAAAGCACCGACGCGAGCAAATTTGAGAGATGCTTCACGATGAGATGGAAACAAATATGGCATGTAGTAAAGGTCGAGCACGAACAAGAGCACGAGGGTATGCACGACGAGCTGCACCATATTCCATGGACGGTTCGAAGTTGAGTGCCCAAACACGAGCGAGGAAAGGGAGGACATCCTGCGAGTTTTTTGTGAGGCTACTCGTACATCATATAGTACCCAGATAGCGAGGTACCCGAGATAGAAATGGATCGCATAGAATCCAAAGGAGCCTGGGATGACACGCAGGAATATGTAGGCAATCGTTCGGAAGACGAGGCTAAACATGCTCTGGAGAACCAGCAGCTTATCCGACCGTCGCACAGCCACATCGCGTATTCCTGTGGCGTTTTTCGCGTTGGGGGAGTATGTATCAGGTACGGGCTCGCGAGCTTGTGCCGGGGGATGGTCCGACATAAGTAAATACACGATGGATGGAGTGGCGCCGGGCAAGTGTTGGTCTGTGTGCACGTCACGTGGACGAGAGATGAATGGCAAGGTACGTCATTCTCTTCGTTTGACTGCGATGCTATATTTGCTGGATTATGGTGCTGGCAATATCCAGAGTCTAGCCAACTCGCTTACCAAGCTGGGCTATACCTACGAATGGGTTCGTGAGCCTTCTGATATAAGCAAGGCTGATAAGCTTCTATTTCCTGGCGTGGGATCGTTTGCAAGCGCGATGGACGCACTGCACGCCAAGGGCTATGTGGAGCCACTGCGTGCGTATATCCAGAGTGGCAAGCCCCTGATGGGCATCTGCGTAGGTATGCAGGTCCTGTTTGAGGGATCCGATGAATCGCCTGGTGTGCAGGGTCTGGGTATTGTGCCTGCACGCGTCGGCCGCTTTGCCACACAAGATGCGTTCGGTCGTAAGGCTGTACCGCACATGGGCTGGAGCTTAGCCAATGTTGTCGAATGGGACGGCTGTGCTGATCAACGCCATGAGCTTGCGAAGAGCTATGGTATGCATGATGCAAATCCGTCTCACTACTACTTTGTCCACTCGTACCGCGTCGCGTGGGATGCGAATGTCGCTGAATGGGCGCTGACAACGACCCAGTATGGCAACGAGATATTTGTTTCATCTATTCAGCATGCAAATGTATTTGCCACCCAGTTTCATCCTGAAAAGAGCGGTCAGGCGGGATTGGACCTGCTGGCTGCATGGCTGCAGCTGGAACATGTTGAGCCTACAACTCGCGTAGGACGTCCCGTGTCATCCACCGAGCACATGCCGACACGGCGTATCGTGGCATGTCTGGACGTGCGCAGCAACGACGCAGGTGATTTGGTGGTAACGAAGGGTGAGAGCTACGACGTACGCGAGCGTGGCGAGCAGGATGCTGGCGCCTCGCACGTGCGCAATATGGGCAAGCCTGTAGAGCTCGCGCAGCGGTACTACGACGAAGGTGCCGATGAAATCGCCTTTCTTAATATTACTTCATTCCGGAACTGGGCTCTGAATGACCAGCCAATGTTATCCTTGTTAAACGTTGCGGCTGCCACGATATTTGTGCCACTCACCGTCGGAGGTGGTATCCGTGACTTTACCGATCCAGATGGCACATTCCATCCCGCGTTGAAGGTCGCACATGCGTACTTCCGTGCTGGCGCCGACAAGGTAAGTATCGGCAGCGAGGCGGTCTATGCGGTGGAGCAATTGCTTGCGCGTGCGAATGAGGCGGGTGATACGTCGGGCGATCCAGTTGCAGCACCTGCTGCAGCACTGCGTGGCGATACTGGTATCGAGCAGATTGCACATGCATACGGTGTACAGGCCGTGGTAGTGAGTGTGGATCCCAAGCGCGTTTACGTTGAGAGTGCTGAAGCAGCGGGTGTGCATGCGCCCAGCGTCGTATCTGGTCCTGATGAGCGGCCCGAAACGCGTGGACAGCCAGTGTCCTGGTGGTACAAATGTACGGTCAAGGGTGGTCGTGAGGAGCGTGATGTGGACGTGGTACAGCTCGCACGTGGTGTCGAGCGCTTAGGAGCAGGCGAGTTGCTCGTGAACAGCATTGATCGAGATGGGAGCCATGCGGGCTTTGACGTGCAGCTCGTGGACCTTGTGCGCAGCTCTGTCAGTATTCCCGTGGTAGCGAGCAGCGGGGCCGGTTGTGCTGATCATTTTTGCGAAGTATTTGCTCCTCGACCGGGGGCCCAAGGGGCGCCCATAGAGGCGGCTTTGGCTGCCGGAATTTTCCACCGCGAGCAAGTTTCCATTGCCAGCGTAAAAGCTCGATGTGCAAGCGCTGGGTATTCTATGCGACATGCATAGTTCGCAGTGATCACTTCTATGGCCAATAGTAAATGTGATTTCATAGGAGCCAACCCCACGCATATCAACAATCTAAACTGATTTTCGCGCAAAAATGACGGCAGCCAATCGTGTGCGAGCACATTTGAATTGTGTCGCAACCCCACTTTTTGAGTTTGCATGGCCCATATGCGTCGCTCAGGCATGCGAAAATCCAGCCAAGGAGACATTGTGCGCGTCGTGTGACCCAAGCTACCGGGCGCAGATGGTTCTATGCAGCATGCAAATGATTATGCGGTGGTTGTTGTTTCACATGCCAAGCCATGGAGACGAAAGAGGGGCAATCATCGGACTATAAAAGACGCGGGGACGCCCATGCATCCTCCGTATGGTCCCTCTTCTCTGGAAATTCACTCTCGTTTGTCTCTTTCTTCTGGCCTGCACTTCGGCTGAAGTGTTGGAGCGCTCCTCCAAGCCGCAAACTCCCGACAAGGATCCGTTCTATGATCCGCCCAGTGGCTGGGAGGAGAAGGAGCATGGCACGATTCTTCGGAGCAGGAAGGTTGACATTGCCTTTTTCCAGATCGCCAAGGTGAAGTACAAGGAGGCCTACGAAATTTTGTACCGCACGTCGCGCTCGGAAGAAGACCAGCCTTCGACAACGGTCACTACGGTGATTGTCCCGGAGAATGCCAAGAAGGACAAGCTGGTCAACATGAACGTCTATGTCGACTCGAACGGAGCCCGGTGTGCGCCATCTTATGTGCTGCAACGCAATGCCAAGCTAGCTACAGACCCTGCGCTGAGCTATCAGCAAGTCTTGTTCTCAACCATCCTGGATGAGGGATACATTCTTACGGTGCCCGACTACCAGGGACCCAAGCGTGCCTTTGCCGCCGGCCGTCTTGAGGGTCATATGGCCATTGACGGCATTCTCGCTACCCTCAACCTGAAGGAGCTGTGCCTGAGCAAGGACACCAAGGTTATTGGTTATGGTTACTCGGGCGGTTCCATTGCCACTGGGTGGGCTGCGAGTCTGCAGCCGAGCTATGCGCCGAACCTGAACATGGTTGGATGGACGTTTGGCGGCACGCCTGCCAACTTGACAAGTACGCTGGAGCACCTCAACGGCGGCACGCCTGCTGGCTTTGCTGTGAGCGGCGTGGCGGGTATTGTGGATGAGTACGAGTCGGTGGCTGACTGGATCAACGACAAACTCACGCACAAGGGAAAGCATGCTCTGGACTTTGTGAGGGAGCACTGCACGGTGGGTATTGTGCTCCGCTACCCCTTCACGAATGTCTTGTCGGACAGTTTCATGAAGCATGGCGCTCAGTTGTTGCAATCGCCGATCATGAAGAAGGTGCTGGGCACGCTCAACATGGGCGTGCGCCCGGATGAGACGCCCAAGGCACCCGTGTACATGTTCCATGCCAAGTTGGACGAGGTGATTCCGTACGGCTCGGCGCACGATGCGGCTAAGCGCTGGGGCGACCACGGAGCCGACATTCTGTTTGAGGAGTTTACGGGCCTGGTGATGGGCCACGCGTCCACAGAGCTGCTCAACCTGCCCAATGTTCTGCTGTTCATGCGTGATCGCATGAGCGGAAAGCCGTTTATTCATGGTTACGAGCACAAGCACACGGACAATCCGCTGGAGGACCCGGGTGTGATTGCCAAGGGATTCGACGCGTTGGCGGAGACGATCAAGAATGCCATTGACAATACGGTGGGTATGGGCGACAAGCACATGAAGGCCAAGATTGAGCAAAGCCGTCGCAGGAGGATAGTTTCGTAGAGATGATATCACATTCGTTCGCAGTAGGGTATCGTGGGTCCTAGGACAGGCCCATCATGCGGACGCCTTCGTCCATGTCGTGGCCTTCGGCATGCGTGCTGACGTGCGCCGTGTCCCATGCGACACGCGAACCAAGTCGCAGGCCAATGGCGCCACTGCCGTACCCCGGCCCCGAGCCGCCCGTGCCTGGTGATCGAGCGAGGGGTTGCCAGGCGGAAAGGGTCGGGGACATGGGCCGTGGGATCGCGATCGCCGGTGGCGTCGCGGCACGCGCATGTCCGTGACAATACGCGTTCGAAGATAAGACTGGCGTCGGCACACGACGTGTCGTAGTGCCGCTGTGAGCCAGCGGTGAGGAGGAGGGCGAGACAGTTCCTCCGCCACTGGCACTCCAAAGCGGCCAACGTGGTGATGCGATGTGCGTGGATGCGTTCGCTACCCAAGGTGGGAGAGGCGCTGGACGTCGGCGTGTCATGGATGTATCATCGTCCCACTTGCGCTTTGTGCCTGTGCGGGGACTGGCCGTCGGTGGATGCGGTGGCAGAGGCGGCGTGGCCCAAGCGAGAGGCACGTCCACGTCCTCACACATGACGCCATCGTCCGCAGGTGGCAAGGCCATAGGACCCAGATCCGACATGTTGTCTTCTTCTTCTTCCTCCTCCTCCTCCTCCTCCTCTTCCTCCTCTTCGTCGTGGGACACGCCTAATAGGCTCGTCACGCGCACGCCGCGCTCCTGTGCGATGCGTGATCGCCGCACACGGCGAGATACATGGTCCTGTAGCGACGTCTGACCCATCAAGTGTCGCTGCAGACGCGCCTCAGACGCAATTTCAAAACAGCTGGGCGCCCGTTCTTCTTGCAGGAGCTCAGCCACACGCATCTTGTTCTTATCCCGTAGCACTGCCGGCACGCACCGCGCTGGGGTATGCCGCTTTGCAGGTATAGGTATGCGCGACTCCGGTGTGCGCGGCACCGCGACATCTTCCACCTCAATGATCGACTGAGGCAAATGAAAGTCGCGTGGCGAGCACGAAAAGACGGAGCGCTGCCTCGACGGCCCCGCCTCGTGGTCCATGGTGGCACACTCGTTATGTGGAGGCCGCCTCATCGGCCAGCCACACGCCCCTTGCGTCCGGCCGAGGCCCAGCTCGGTTTCCCTTCGACATGCTGTCGGCCACGCCGCCTCCGCACGAGGCGCCGGGCCGCCTGCCCGGCAACGCACGCAGCATAGATGCAAATGACCCACTGAGTATCGTGCGAAGTGCACTAGGTGCTGAGGAGCAGGTAATTCGCGTGAGTGATAGTGACACACGCGAAACGTATGACGTCACTCTGTCGCGCACGATGCCGTATGCGTCGCCGCGCGTCACGCCCAAATACGACGACAATGCGCCAGCGCCCGTCATGCTAACCCCACCGCCTACGCGCCGTCGTCGATTGCGCTGGATGCGCTCGCTGGATGATGCACGCACAGCTGCGTCGCCGACGCCACCGACCGCCGTGCCGCCTTCGGCCACCCTAGCGTCGAGCTCAGCGCAGTCCTCACCGAGTCCAGCAGGATCTACAAGTACGCCGATGTCCTACCCCTATACCCCGTTACCCCCCCTCGCCAACGTGCAGCGGATGCTGGGCCCGCGGCGGACGCACCAGGCACCCGCGCCGCCGCTGCTCGTGCCACGAGATACAGGCGGCTCGTCGAGCGAGCTCACATTCGATGAGGAGATGGCCGAAAATGCAGACGCTCTGCGTCGCTCATGGCGTGTAAAGGAGCATCGCTCCAAGATGCCCCTGGCTCTCAAGGGCCACCTGATTGGCGAAGATCACGTCAACTATGTGCTCATGTACCATATGCTCACAGGCATCCGCATCGCCGTCTCGCGGAACGAGTCGCGGCCGCGCACGCAGCTCACACCCGCTGACTTTACGGCCAAGTACAAATTCACCTTTGACATCATCGGCAACGAGCTCCGGCCCTCGTCGAATTACGACTTCAAATTCAAGGATTATGCACCTGGTGTGTTTTGTGAGCTTCGACGGCACTTTGGACTCGATGCGGGTGATTACCTGCTCTCGCTCGCGGCGAAGTACATTCTGACAGAGCTCGGATCGCCCGGTAAGAGTGGGTCCTTTTTCTACTTTTCTCATGACTACCGCTTTATTATCAAGACGATTCGGTCAGAAGAGCACAGGCTGTTTATGCGGTTCCTGCCCGCATACTACGAGCATGTACGTGGGAATCCACATACACTACTGAGCCAGTTTTACGGGCTGCATAGAGTCAAGTTGCCTGGCAGGAGAAAGATCCATTTCGTGATTATGAACAACCTATTCCCCTCTCATCGCGACGTGCACGAAGTCTACGACCTCAAAGGCTCGACCGTGTCTCGTGAGCAACTGTCCGCCAAGCCATCTGCCGTGCTCAAGGACATGAATTGGCTGCAGCGTGATCGGTACGTGGAGCTAGGCCCTCAAAAGCGCGCGCAATTTGAGCGGCAGTTGCGTGCCGATGTCAGTCTGCTGCAGCGCCTTCAGCTCATGGACTACTCCCTGCTGATTGGCTTGCACGACCTCAGTTACGGCCCATCCACGTCACCTATCAACAAGTCCGCGCCGATGCTCCGCCGCCCGTCGATCCTCGTGTCACCTGTGGACGACAAAGAAGCGGACGCTTCGTCCACGCAGCTGCAGTTCTCACGCAACCATCCGCACCAGACATCACTGCAGGATATGCAAGGCAAACGTGCCGAGCAGCAGCGCTCCCTTTTCTATCAGGATGAGGGCGGATTCCGTGCGACAGACGAGCATGACCAGCCCCTGGGTCTCGTGTACTATTTTGGCATCATTGATTTGTTTACGCGCTTCGATGCACGCAAGCGCTCCGAGCATATATGGAAGGCCCTGTGGCACGACCGCCACGCCATCAGCCCCGTGCCACCCGTCGAATATGGTGAGCGGTTCATCCGCTTCCTGCTGCGGAAAAAGCCATCCAGTACCTAGTTTGTACATTCGTATACTACATATCACCCGCTGTCGACGACTGCGCGAGGCGCCAGCTCGCCTCGGTGTATCGATTCGGATGCGATACATTCTCGCCTTGGCCGAGGCCATCGCCCGCCCGGACGCCCTGCGCCCGGTGTGTGAGCTCAAAGACACGAGTGCATGCGACCTGATAATGCCCGGCCTGAGCTGCCGCGACAATGTCGTTTTGTTCCTGCGGCGAGAGATGATAGTGTGCTGCCAGCGCAGCAGAGAGGTTCGCCGCAGAAAAGTGGCGAAAGGGGCAGCCATGCGTGTCCTGGCCGCCGGGCTGGTCCTGAGTTATGATACGCGCACAGCTCTTGGCCGGGTAGCTGAGGCGACGGCCCTCCAGACCGTAGCCGTGCCGGATATTGTAGCGGTGCTCCTTCGCAAACTTGTCGTCGCTCATCGTACTGAATGAGCGGCGCCAAAACAGCAGGGCTTCTTCGACAGGCAGGCCCAGCTCCTTGAGGTACAGATTGTACTGCAGTCGTGCATAGTGGCGCAAGTGATGCGTCTTGGACAGCGTCGCTTGCAAGTGGCGCATGCACAGCGGCGCATGCTGCTGCACGAGGGGCTCGATCATATTCGCGGTGAGCGCCAAAGTTTCGCCGTCGGAGCTCAGCAGCGCACTTGTCGCGTACTCCGTCGATGCACCGAGGATCGTGCCCATCGTCAGATGCTCGAGCACAGGCATCAGGCGATCGTCTTCATCGAGGCGTGGGAGCGCACGCGCTGTCAGCTCCAGCTGCGACTGCAGATGGCTCTGGAACTCGGCCAGCACCAGACTTGACTGCTCCTTGGTGGGGATCCATGCGGTGCCTTTGTGGACAAACACGCGGCGCTTTTCGACAAGATCAGGTACGCGGTGCCATGGCACCTGGACGAACGACTCTGCGTCGAACGACGAGGCCAGGCGCGGGTGTACGGCCAGCAGTTGCTCGCGGAAGCGACGCTGCTCGTCGGGCGATACCATGCGCCACACAAAGTCTTGCGAACGCAGAAACGCCTCGCGTTCAGCGATGTGCTCTGTCTCGAGCTTCCATCGGAACAATGTCGTTTCCGCGTAAAGAAATCGTCTGCGCAGTTCCTCCGTGCGTGAAAACGCAAGGCGTAGGACGAAGTGGGAGACGTGGTCTTTGTGGCGCTCGGCCAGCAGTTCCTTGGACTTGGCGGAGGACGTCGTTGTCGTGCCGGACTGCGCCACGGCATTCGAGCGCAGAGGCATATATTCGCCCATGCGCTTCTCAATAAGGGCTTTGGTCTCAGGCCATGCTTGGTTGCGCGCCGACGCATTTTCAATTTCAGCTAAGACGTGCAGCCGATCCAACGCCCACTGCTCAAATTCCTCGACAGTAATATCCTGCACCGGTGGTACCGTGTACATATTTAGTCGGAACGGGTATGCAGCGAGCCCAGTCGCCCGCGACGGGTGGTGTACGACTTGGGCAGGCCTACCGTTCTCGCCTGCCACGGCCGGGGCCGCCGAGCGAAACATGCTAAGGAAAGCCAGAAAACGGCCGACGCGCAACGCGTACGCGTTCATATGCCACGTGGTCAACTATGTCATGGCTTGCCACTGCTGTTCCAACGCCACCACCGCTTCAGCTCCGCCCATCGTCCGCATGCGTGTTGACGCGTGGCCAAGCTGCGTAAGTGCCTTGCGCATGTCGTTCTGAGCAAGGTACGCGAGGTACGCGAGCCATGTCTGCGTGGCATCGGCCACATGGCCCTCGCGTTCGGCCTGGTCCACGGCACGTTGGTACACGCGATCGGCAGCTAGAGACGCACTCTGTGCACAGTGATCTGCGATCGCAAGCCAGCATGAGGTGCTCGCCGAGCTGATGGACAGGGCCATCGAGAGAACCTGCTCGTCGGGAAGTGTCTGCTCAACGACCTGGTGCACTACGTCGTCGTGCAGTGCTTGTGCATGAGCCCGGGCTGTGCCCACCAGTTGAGACGATGCGAGGACGGCGCCGGTTTTCTGTACCGCGCGCTTGTAGAGTGGGAAAGGGTTCTGGGTCGACGTCGGCACCCATTCGAGGTACATGCGCCACAAGTCGGTGCGAGCGATGCTGGGTGATACGTACGCCAGGCGCTTGTTGCTTTGCCATGCAACGAGCAAGCCCCATACCGGCGCATCTGGCTGCGGCGCCATACAGGCGTGAAGGGCATCGTTCCACGTCCGCTCGTCCCACTTCGCAGCATGAGCGTAGGCAAGCCATGCACATGGATTCATGCGCTGGGACTCGACAAGCTCCTGTGCACGATCACTGGCCGTTACAAGCGCGATCCATGGCATGTCCAGGGATTGGGTAAGCTGTGCTTCAATGCGCGAAAGGTAGGCGAGCAGGTGAGGCTCGTGTAGCCCGAAACGAGTCGACAACGCACAGAGCGTCGTGAGAAACGGTAGCGACTCGGCAGGATGCTCACGGAACTGGGACACGGTGCGCTGCACCACCGCGGGAAGGTCACCTTTTTTGGTGAGCATGCGCAGATACGGCGTAGCGTGTTCGTCCTGCACAAAGCGCTGGCGCAGCACTTCCAGCAGCAAAATGACGGGCTGGCACGCCGTCCATGGGTCATTCGCGCCTGCCACGATGCCTGTCTCACGTAGCTCCTCGGGCACTTGAGCATACGTGTATAGCGGATCGATGGCAGATGAGTACGTGCCATGCAACTGACTTGCTCCATGCAATATGGCATGCGTGTCTAGTTCCTCATCAGCTTGAGATGCAGGTAAAGCCTCCGTACTCGGCAAGGCGTGGTATAGCGGGAACAGGCACGAAAGTGTATCGAGATCACATGCGCTGAGCACACCTCGCATCAGCTTGTCACGGATGGCGTCTCCCTGTCCCTGGACGCCACGCGTGGTTCGCAACGAAGCAATATCGCCATGCTGTTTCACGACAAGCGAGTCGCTAAAAGGAAATGAGCTCAGCAGCTGTAGTAGCGCCACGTACACAAACAGGTGCAAAGAGCCTGGCACGGTCGTGCGGATACTGTCAAGCACAACAAGCGGGATAGCACCTTGGCGGATATGGTCTTGTGCCTCGGTTGGGGCATGTGGCTCGCTCTCGGGGGTATCTGCCTCGGGGACGTCAGAAGCCACCGCTTGATCAGCTGCTGCTGCTTCTTCGTCCGCATCATCGCCAGCAATCACACGCCATCGCCGACGCAAGCGCTCCATAAACACAAGCTCCATACGAAAATATTCCACCCATAGCCGAAGCACGTCACGTTCATACGAGGTGAGACGCCAGCGGTAGGCGCCAAGATGTGAGGCGCCACGCGACGCGCGCTGTGCTTTGCTGCGGCCGTCCTCTGTTTCGCTGAGCTTGTTGGTGCGAATCGCACGCTGCAGAAGGGCCCGGGCTGCGCTGGTGTCAGCGTGTGTGTTGAGCTCATAGTCGGCAGCAGAGAGCCACAGCGACGGCTGCATGGGATGCATTGCTAGCGCACGCGCGTACACGCGGCCAGCCACGACGCGCATCTTGCGTTTCTTAGCCCATGCAATGTACCGCTCCCATGCATCTAGATCCCAACGGAACTTGAGCACCATGCGCTCGAAAATCGCAACGCAGTGCGCTGACGAATGCGCAGCCTGCTTCGGGAAGAAGGAACGAGGAAGGAGCTGTGACTTGGCGTCTTCGTCACCTGATTTAATGCGCTCCATCACAAGGCGATTGCGCTCGCGCGCACGTAGCATGATGAGCGCGTGCAAGTCGTCTTCAAAGTCCAAGTACCTCACAAAGTCGTTCTTGTCTGCTTTGCGACGAATCAGACGCGCCTCAAAAGACTGCCTCTGAGATGTCAAAGAGCGCAGTTCATCTTTCGTCAGTATGCCGTGCTCATCCAGCACGCGGAGCTGCGGAAGTGTGCGTTCCAACGAGTACTGCACACGTTCCATGGTCGTCCAATGCAAGTCATGCAGACGATTTTTTTGGGGGGAGGCCTTATGGATCACGTGCTATGATGCCTTACGGCCACCTGGCATGCGGTCAAGCAACACGCCTGTGCAGGCCACAAGGGTACGAGCCTCGTCGGCTTCGGCAAAGGCACTGCCAGCCCAGCGGATTTTTCCGTCAGGTCCGACGAGGTATGTGTATCCGACGTGCTTGTTGTGGAGTCCCATAGGTTCACGTACCATGTCCATATTCTGCTGGCTCAAGAGGTACGTCGACTGGAGGTCTGTAGGGACTTGTGCGCGGAGAGATGATAAAAACAGAGACAGGAGGTATGCCTTGAGCGTATTTTCTTGTAGGTTGATTTGCACGAGCTGAAAATGGGGGTGTGATCGGAAACGCTCGAGCGCGGCCTCGTAAAAGCTTCGAGTGTGCTCCTCCGATACTCTGGATGTGACGATGGCTACAATGGACACGTGTCCGAACAGCATGTCAGCCGTGTGCTTTTTCGATTTGTCGGCTAGGCAGGTGCCTTGGATATCAGGAAAATAGCGTGCTTTCTGTGGGGTGAGTCGTGTGTGTAGATACATACGTCCGCGCGAATCATGGTCTGTGGACTCCGCCAGGTCTTGCCGCCATGTGAGCGAATCTCGTGAAAGTCGTGGAAGTAGCCACGCGTAGCGTCTTTGATGCTGTGGATCGTTAGCATGTGTGCTATACGTACATCAAGCGCCGCTTTTCAAGTCGCACGTCGCGATCAAACCATTCGGCATGCCTTTCCGTCCATGACGGCTTCTCCGATGTAGGTCGTTTGGTGATACCGAGCGGTTGTGACAGGAACGGCAATGGCTTGGTATTGGCTTCTGTGGCAGCTTCTGATACGGACGACATGTATGATGACGGTTCTGGTGGGCCAAACGACGTTGGAGGAGTTTCATCGTCGCCTTTGGGTGGTTTGGTGGCGTAGGCACGAGGCAGGCCTGCTCGCGCCGCCAAGTTCAGCCAAGCGCGCGCATGGTACGGAGACGATCGCACCCAAGTTCGTAGCATAGTGGAGAGTGTAGTTCTGGAAATTGGGCCCTTTTCGCTTCCTATGAACCCATGCGCGATGCCGATGACCATACAGACAGACAGCACACAGAAGGGATGAATGTCATCTGCATACACTACGAACGCGACTCATGCGCTATATACACAGCGTCCCACCCCGTGCTTCTAGGAGATGTACCGCCACTATGGTGTTCCGGCCTCGCACATGTCACGTGGTGATGGAGGGCGGACTGAGAGACACCCTCAGGCGAGCGGTGCGCGTTGTTTGTTACAACCAAGGACATCGTGCATCATGCCCCAACCGCATTACGACCTCCTTGTCAAGCTTCTCCTGATCGGTGACTCTGGTAGGTACACGAGCACACGCTGACACTACAGGTGTGGGCAAGTCGTGCTTGCTTCTCCGCTTCTGCGACGACTCGTGGACGCCGTCGTTCATTACTACGATTGGTATCGACTTCAAGATCCGCACAATCGAAGTGGACGGAAAACGCATCAAGCTACAAATCGTAAGTAAAGCAAGCATAAATGAATTTCTAACACCATCGCCAGTGGGACACGGCCGGGCAGGAGCGCTTCCGCACGATCACCACAGCCTACTACCGTGGATCGATGGGTATTCTCATTGTCTTCGACCTGACAGACGAGAAGAGCTTCCAAAGTACGTACATTTATACAAGCTTACATGTACAGACGTCCGAAATTGGTACAAGGATGTTCAGCAGCACGCCAACGACGGCGCATGCAAGATCCTGGTCGGCAACAAATGCGACTGGGAAGAAAAACGTGTACGTGGACATCGCCTAACGCGCAGGTCATCACTGAAGAGCAGGGCAAGGCACTTGCAGAAGAACTGGGCATGCAGTACATCGAGACATCCGCCAAGTCGAACACTAACGTCGACGAGGCCTTCTTTAAGCTGGCACAACAAGTCAAGGACCATCTCGTTGACCAGGGCATCACATCCAATGTGCCTGGCTCGAATGGCACGCAACGACTTAACAGCACGTCTAACACTCAATCCAAGGGCGGATGCTGCTAGTGCTACACTAGGTAGACATATGTATCGATATGAACGCGGCAAATCGTAGTGGTCCTTGAGCGCATCGCGACCAGTTGCAAGTGGCGTGTGGGCAGCCGCTAGCACTTACATAAGCATTCTTGTCTCGGATGCTTGCAGGCATACCGACCTGCATATACACCCCGGCTCTCACGAGTGTCTAGATCATGAAGTGCCCGGACATCGTGCTAATACTGCTCTTGGTTTGCCTGATCGGTGAAGTTATACCAGCCCATGAAGCAGAGCTCGCGTCTGAATCAACAGGCGTCTCTGAGCCGTCCCTTCTAGCGTATGCGGAGGATGAGCACCATCCGACCTCGACGGTGCGCCTCGAACTCGACAAGCGAAGAGGTGGCATAGGTGGTGCGGGCAGAGGACGTATTGGCGGGGGACGTATAGGTGGCGGAGCTGCGGCTGGAGCTGGCATAGGCGCGGGCGCGGGTGCCGCCGCCGGTGCTCACAGATATCATGACCCGCGGAGAAATACAACATCTTCCGAGCCCGCATCATCCGCCACGACTAGTGCGGCATCTCCAACGAGCCGCACATCACCCCCCACGACTAGTGCGGCATCTCCAACGAGCCGTACATCATCAATGGCCACACACTCTGCTCCCGGTGGCGCGGCGTCCATCGACATCACCACTACCCTAACCGCATTGGTTGTCATGCTATGCGCTTTGAGCCTGTCTATGGTGTAAGCGCGCATGGCCATACATGCTCAAAGCCACTTTCGGCTCGAGTCCCGCATGCCCTCATCATAAACCAAGTAGACAAATCACAGTCTTTTTACAGCATGCGTCCCGTATGTGCTCGCTTCAGGCGCCGATCACGGCCAGGTGCCCACTGCCGACGTCGGGCATAGCGATAAGCGTGAACAGCTGCGAAATCTCTATGCATGTAAATCCTATCCACATCTCACAGCTGGCGCACACAATTTTGCATAGAGCAGAACCAGAGGCATAAGGACGAATTTCGCGCATCTTTTGATCCAATCACGAAGCTCGACATTCCACATAAACAAGTGGGTTGCTGTGGCGCGTAGAAGAGAAAGGATTTCATGCATAGCTAGTGTGTGATGAACGACGCATATTGGCCGGTTGTATCGGCCGATACGAGTTTCCGCAAATATATGTGCCTGTTAGCAAGTCAAGCTCAATGCACTCGCTGAAGGCCAATTCCGAATTAGGCCGAGCGTGTATCAACAACAAGGCGCCAATGGCGTGTCAAATTTATTGCGTAAACGGTGGGCTTCCTGTTCCGTCTAACACCCTTCCTGTGTTTGGTGTCCAACGTCCACCAGTACCCTCACATTCGCAATGGTCAAGCTCAGTGTCCCCCTTACCCTCCTTGCCGTTGCGGTGGCTAGCGTCTTTGCTCAGGACGACAACAACAGCCAGTCTCAAAGCCAGAGCCAGAGCGCTGCTCCCAGCAGCAGCCAGCCTCAGAGCCAGAGCTCGCCAAGCGCTGCTGGTAGCGCCAGCTCGAGCGAGAGCAGGCCTACGAGTGCTTCAAAGAGCGAAGACTCGAAGGGTGGCGCTGGTGGCGTTCCAGTGGTCACGAGCCCTGTCTGCTCGGCCCTCTTTGGCAGCCCTAAGGACCAGCCTTTGGGCGAATGCAAGGAGAAGTCGACGCGTGTGCCTCCTTACAACCTGAGCTCCCTCGTCGACTACTTCGTGGGTGGCTACGAGAACCAGCGTGGTAACCCTGTCAAGGTGGTTGACGTCGCTGACGACCTCGCTGACTCGGTCGTCAAGTACTACCCCACTGTGACGCAGTCCCGTGACGTGATCAAGTACTCTATGTACAACGGTCTTATCCGTACTATTCATGAGATCCAGGGTGACAAGAAATTCAAGCCTACGGAGGAAATGAAGCGTCCTCCGGGCGCTGAGCCTGGCAACTCGGCCGTCAAGAACATGCTTGTGCCGGGTGCTGTCGGTGTGGCTGCTGCCGTCATGGGCGGTGCCATCTTCCTTTAAAGTGACCATGTATTGTATGGCCGGGGTGTTATGCTCGTATATGGTTCTTGATATAGTTGCCTGTGCGCCCTGTTCCCGTACGTAGTTGTGAACTCGGCGTATCACCCAATTCTCATCGTCAAGGGTAGCGACTCTCAACACCTCCACTTCTTGACGTGGCGGTCCATGACGTCAGGGAGCACCAGCGGCCGCCGTGGTCCCTCGGCGTTGCCGACGCTGCGGACATGGCGTTCCTTACGTTTCTTTGATGCTGTACCATTACAAGAGGAAACGTACGATGATGCCATGGCCGGTGTGAGCTGCGTGGCGTACGCGCCCAAGTCGTCGGGACCCTGGGCTTCACCACGAGGTGCTCTTGTGACTGGCTTGCATTCAGGGCAAATACGCGTTGTTGATGCGCGTACTTTCGTGGAGCTTGCTTCTTGGAAGGCATTTGATCATGAATGTGTGCAAGTGCATGTGGCATCAGAGCATGGCGCTATTCTCACGATGGGATGCGATGACGATACCAATGTATCGACTGTTCGTGTCTGGCGACTTGACAGTACTGCCGCCAATGCCTGGCAAGCGGTGCTGTGTGCTTGTGTCACGGTGGATGCACACATTACGTGTGCGGCCGTGCCATCGCATCTATCGGATGTGGCCCTAGGACTCGGCGACGGTCGTGTCTATGTTTTACATGCGTTGTCAGACAGTATGCACGCCAAGGAACCCCATATCATCAAGCCCAAGCTTGCGCGCGAGGCTTCCTTCGTGGACGAAAGCACAGAGCCAGACGTCGTGACGGGTCTTGTTATTGATGCATCGACGCTGCTCATAGCGACCGTGTCATGTACACTCAAGTTTACCCTCCATGGTCCGCGGGGCGGACAAGCACCGTCCGTGATTGATACGATCGGCTGCCCACCTCGCTGCGGTGCTGCATTTCGTACTTGTGCGGCAACGGAGGCCAAGGACGGCGTGGTGCCTAGTGTGTCCGCTCCCAAGTTAGTGCTCGCGCGTGAAGAAGCGCTGTACGTGATCGGCAGTCGTGGACGCGAGACGTCCTTTGCACTTGAGGGCATCAAGCGAAGTATCCACACACTGCATGGTCAGCTGGTCATCGTGATGCTCGATCGCATTCTTGTGTTTGACTTGGATACCAAATGCATAACGTATGCGGACGAATACAGGAATGTGGGGCATATATGGACGAATGAGGCGGAATGTATACCCGACGAGTACATCCATCTTCATCATGCACGTATGCGACTTGTGGCGAAGCCCCTTGTGGCGCGACTTGAACATCTGTTCAGTGTGCATCTCTATATCCAAGCCATTCCCTTCATCTATGCGTATGCTGCACGATATCCGCATGCCCGTCTCCCGAGTCTGCCTTCGAGCGCATCTACTATGCCACTACAAACGCGTCCTTCGCCCGTTGAATTGCTGGTGGCCGATGCCTATCGTCGCTTTGGCGAGCATTTGTACGCCCGTGGCGATTTTGAGAATGCCATGCAGCAGTTCTGCCACACGATCGGGATCATGTCGCCTAGCGTCGTAATACGCAAGTTCCTCGATGCACAGCGTCTGCAGTATCTGACCGTGTACCTCGAGGCGCTGCATGCTCGGCACCTGGCACATACGGGTCACGCGACACTCCTGCTCAATTGTTACACCAAACTTCGAAATATCGAGGCAGTCGACCGCTTTCTTCGCGCCTCTGACGTGCCACTCGACGTACCCGTCGCACTCGATGTGTGCCGTCGCGGCGGCTGCGTGGCGCAGGCTGCCTATCTCGCACAGGTGCATGGCATGCACGATGTGTATCTAAGTATCCAACTGCACGATGCTGATGATCCCAAGGCCGCGCTTGATTACTTGGCATCGCTCCCGCACAGTGACGTGATGCGCTACTTCCATCTATGCGCACGCAAGCTCCTCGATGCTGAAGCCGGTGCCACAATGGATTTGTTGGTGCGCGTGTATACGGCTGAGTCGGCGACTGTCTCAACTGGCGACTTTCAAGTCCTCTTGTCCCACTTTGTGGGGCATCCACGATTGTTGGAGCATTTCCTCGAGCGCATACGAGACGCATGTGCGGATGCCTCCAGGAAGCCGGACTTTTTCGTGCTCGCGCAAGACACCCTGCTAGAACTGTATCTCGCCCATACGCCTGACAAGGCACTGCATGTGCTGGAAGGCGATGCATCACTTTATACCCCGTCCCGTGCCCTCATTTTTTGTGCCAAGGCGCGGTACACACCTGGTCTGCTGCGTGTGTACGAGCGTCTTGGCATGGTGGATGCCATCCTGCAGCACTGGATCCATGCCGGTGACAGTGAACGGGTCTTGCGCACACTCGAGAGGTATGGCGCGACGCATGCTCAGCTGTATGGACCGACGCTGTCATTTTTTACATCCACGCACGAGTTGTTTGCGCAGCACCGCGAAGCTGTCGAGCGCATCGTGCAGCATGTGTTGCAGCATGCGCTATTTTCGCCCATTGAGCTCGTGGAGCTCCTTAGCCGGAACGATGTGGCCCCTCTCGGCCTCTTGACGCCTCATCTCGTGGCACACATGGAGCAAGAGCAAGCCGAGCTCTCTGCAGCACGGAAGCTCGTAGCATCGTACCGCACCGAGGCGCGTGCCAAGCAGACCGAGCTGGCGGCCCTGCAAAGCTCCGACGAGCCCCGCATCTTCCAGCACGAGCGATGCGAGCTATGCCACCAGGCACTCGACCTGCCCTGCGTGCATTTCATGTGCCGCCACAGCTTCCATGTGCGCTGCCTACTGGAAGGTGAGCGTACACGCGAATGCCCTGTGTGCGCGGCAGAGCACACGACCATCGAGACGCTACGTGACGTGAGCCCGCTGACGTCTCTGGACGCGGTGCTGGATGAGGTGCATGCGGCGGACGACGAAGACGGCCGTGGCTTTGACGTGCTCGCTGACCTGTTTGCGAAAGGCATTGATGCGGGACAACAAGCGTAGGAACTACGTACATATCATATCTTGATGTTGTTCAAATTGATGGGCTCACGGCGGTACAGCTCGTCGAGGTCAGCCTTGAGCACCTTGGCAGCTTCCTGGCGCTTGACCTTGAGCGTAGGCGTCATGAGACCGTTATCGGGCGAGAAAGGTTCCATGCGCAGCTTAAGAGCCCGCATCTGCTCGAGTGTACCGAGCTTTTGCGTCTTGCCTAGCTTCACAAATTCGCGAAGCACAGCCTCAACGACGCGGCTGTCGTTCACAGCCGATTCGAGCGCCGCGGCGTCGGTCGGGCTCACAGTCTGGCCCAGCACCTTGCTGGCGAATGGAGCAAACACACTGGGCTCGGGCACGGCCACAGCCACCAGGTGCGGCTGGAATGAGTCACCGTACAGCCACACCTGCTGCACCAACGGCAGCGACGAAAACACACTCTCGACCTTCTCGATCGCGATGTATTCACCTTGAGCGAGCTTGATCAGGTTCTTCACGCGGTCGATGATTTGCAGACGTCCGTATTCATCGATACGACCCACATCCCCTGTCAGGAGCCACGGACCCTTACCGTCTTCGCCGGGCATGAGCGTCTCCTTCGTCTTCTTCTCGTCCCCCTCGTAGCCGTCAAACACACTGTTCGAGCGCAGCACAATTTCACCACGGGGGCACGGCTTGTCTTGCGACGTGTAGCCCAACTCGGGGCAGTCGCGCAGGCGAAGCTCTACACCAGGGTTCACAGGACCCACACAGCCGACGCGCCTGTCGCCTGGGCCCATGATCGAGGCGTACGCGTTGTTCTCAGTCTGTCCATAGCCCTCACGAATATCAGTGCAAAGAGCAATGCGAAGCAGCTCCAGCACATCTCGACGGCAGGGAGCACTGCCAGTCAAGATCAGCCCGACGTGGCCACCGAGTAGCGCACGCACCTTGCGGAACACAAGTCGGTCCCACAGAGCGTGAGTCACCGAGCCTGTCTTGTAATAGTTCTCCAACTTGGCATGAACCGCCTTGGTGAGCAGCTTGCCCTTCAGACCAGGAGCGTCCATCTGCATTTGAATCTGGCCTGCAATGCGGTTGAGCACACGAGGCACGCTGGGCATCACTGTGGGCTGGAGAATCTGGAGATCTTCCATCAAGCGCTCAATCTGGCCCGAAAAGTAGCCGATCGAGCCGCCCATGTACAAGACATAGGTCTCCCAGCCCCGCTCGTAAATATGCGCAAGAGGCAGGTACGAAATCGACACTAGCTCCCGGTCAGAAATGACCCACCGCAGACCTTCCAGACCCTCTAACAGGCCGCGAGTCGTCACACGCACACCCTTGGGCAGACCCGTCGTGCCACTCGTGTAGCACAACGTCGACAGGTTGTTGAGGTCCTTGTTGGGCACGTGCGGATAAGGGTGACGTGCACCGATGTCAAGCACCTCTTTGTAATTCCTCACTTCAATGCCATGCATCGCGGCCCATTCGCGTACGAGCTGGAGTTTGCTCAGTTCGCCCAGCGTGGCGCTGGCACTGCCTGGCCGGTCAATCAGGACAATGACTTTGAGGGCCGGAAGCTTGTCGGCATTGCGCAGCACGATGGGCACATACTTCGAGGGGCACAGCAGCACACGAGTTACGCTGTGCTGCAGGATGTAGCACGAGCCAGCGGCGTCAAAGTTATCGTACAAGAGCACCGACTGGCGAGTGTACGAATGCTGCGAGAGCATGGTGATCATGGACTCGGGCCGGTTGGCACCCCAGTATGCGACGGTGAAGTTTGTCAGACCTGGCTCCGAGATGTTCTTGTCGTTCGGACGCGGCTTCAACAGACCCTCCTCTTGAAACTTGGATAGAGCTGAGCCAAGGTCTGTCAGCTCTTTCGCGACATCTGCGTAACTACGCCAGCTGTAGTAGTCAGCAAGATCACCCTTGCCCTCATCAAATGGGCGGTGGCCCAAGCAGTTGGCATCGGGCTTCTCCTTCAGATGATTCATGAAGCTGTCGTACGGGTTCGTCATCGGGGGATTCATGGGAAAGGCAGCGTTGCGGTACACGGGAGAGAAGCCGGGTCTTTGCGTGCCTGGGATCTCAACCATCTGCTTTTCGATGTGAGCAGCCCAGCGGGCTTCGATTTCCTCCTTCGTGAACCTCATTGTGTCGGGTGGAAGTAAGGTGGATGGTCCCACGCCTCCTGGAGCCCCGTCACTGGCCTCTTTGCGATTTCTAATGCACATGCAGGGTCCTGCATGCTTTTGCCGGTGGCTCGTCATTGTGGAGAATGCCGGGCCGGGCCACGTGCAGTTCAGGAGGCGGGCGAAGCCCGCGGGCCTGGCACGCCCTGGTCGAATGCGCGCACCTCCAGCCGCCTGCAGGGGCAGAACGCTAGGTACGACGATCGATGCCGCCACTTGCGCGCGGTCATGCTCATGCGGCACGCGTACGCTCGGAAATACTCGAGTGCGTGGCGCGCTTTGCTCGCTTTTCGCACATGTAGAGTACCCGCAGAACATAGATTCCATGCTACGAGAGTCAAAGGGACAATACGTGGGATGCATTATCCAAAGGCGTTACATCACCGCCTAGTGGTGGCTCTGCTCCTTGGCAATTTGCTTGACTGTACATACAAATCATGGGAATCCAGGGCAGGGATATCAGACGTACCCCGGTGAAGAGAGCGCGCGTGTTAGTCATACATGTCATGGCCATGGTCAAGAGAAATACATACGATACGGGTTCTTAGGGTCCTTGGCGTAGGTCTCTGAGCGCACGCCGGCGTACTGCATCTTGCTCACACAGTAGTACACGATCGCCGAGGAGGCGAAGAATGGCCACAGAGGCTTCAGGATGGGCGTGGGGTATGCGCGGAAGCCGAAGAAAGCCATCTTGGACGCTAGACGCAATCGATGGAAGAGGGCCAAACGAATCGGCTGCCCCCGCCGAGAGGGCCCTCTCCTATCACGTGCCTATGCGTGGACAGCAGCGAGAGAGGTGCAGGGGTATCGACCTATGTGGAGGCAACCAGGCGGGCACCACCTTACATTGTGGTATGACGATAAACTACAGCCAGCCCCAGGCCCGCGACTGCCAGCAACCAACACGAATTCCTTAGGAATGTATGGTAGGATGCCGTAGCAATGTTCGTACATGTTTCCGTGTATATCACGGGGAAAATGACAAAGCATGCATAGGTCATCACCATGATCGCGCGGGCACACAGGGCGGGCCATTGTAAGAAGGAAGGACGCTGTGGCTTGGCATGCTCTTTTGATACAGCACCGATAGGCACGAACAAGTCACCCCGGAACATGAGGAGCACGCTGTATACGGCGACGGCGAAGAAGTGGTACACAAGTAGCAAGGGGTCGGGTGCCAGGCCAGCCAGCAGACTGATCGGGCCGCGCACACAGTCGCCGCCGCGCTCAAAGTAGCGGAAGCAACCTGTGCGAAGAATCGTGAGATGATCGTTGGGCACACCGAACAAGCTGTAGAGCGACATGGCCAGGATGTTGATGACACTTGCCAGCTTCTTCCTCTTCCAGTGCCAAGCTCGCAGCATGGACTGGACTTCCGTCCAGTTGCTCAAATCGCGAGCGGATGTGGGCACGGGGAACGAGTCATCGTAAGCGTCCAGCGGAGACCACGCCCCGGTACCCAGAATATGTGTCAGGTACACGCAGTCCCAAAATGCGACAGTCATACCGCCGCCTGTGAGTGGATGACGCATGTTCATGGCATCGCCGACGACAATCAAGCCAAATTGTTGCTGCCGCATTCCTTGCATGCTAGGAGGCAAGAAGCTGTTGGGCATAGTGCGCAAACGCGCCCCCTTTTCTAGTTCTTGCGCCAATGCTGAGCCGATTTTGGACGGCAGACACGGCACGACGACGCTGCTCAGGTACCGCTGGAGAGCGCCATTCGAGGCAGATGGCAGTACGGGACCAGGCACATCGACGAGAAGCCGTGTGACGTCTGAGCCAATTTGGTACACGAGTGCCGGACCAACCTGGTGGTTCTGCGCGTTCTTTTTGGCGGCTTTCTGGTTGAGAATGACATGGCCGTGCTTGGGCGTCAGCACAGCATCAGGCGGCAGCTCAATGCCGACGAAATGCGACCAGACCTTGGGTTGGTACGCTCCACCGTACTCTTTCCTGAACTTGGAGAAGATGCCGTCCGCGACAATCGTGATAGGTGCGTAGTATGAGGCGGTATTCGTTCGGACGCCGAGTACGCGTTGGTCGTGGGCGTCGTGCACAAGCGACGTGACAGCAGCCTCTATGGCCGTCACGTTTTTCTGTGCATGCATGCGCGCGCGCAGAGACATGATAAAGTGCCCGTGATGGAAGGAGCGGCCCTCATAATGCATGTCCTGGCCCAGCGGCTCACTGCGGCCGTACCGCGAAGGCAGCTCGGCGATGTGGGGGTACTGGATCCGTACATTCTCTTCAGGACTGAGGAAGATTTGGTAGCCCAGAGTCTGCACGGCGTCGATGCCCTCGAGGGCATCGGCGAGGCCGAGCAGCTGCAGAGCCCGCACGCCGCCAGGCTGTAGCAGCTCTCCGACAATGCGGTCCGGCTCGCTCATATCACGTTCCAGCACCAGCACACGCCGACCAGCACGACCCAGCGATGTGGACAGCGCCGCACCGACCACGCCGGCGCCCACGACAATCACGTCGTACGCTTCGCTCATCGTAGACGACCCGCAAGAGCAGGGGCTGCTAAATGGCGTGGTCTGGGCATGGATGCACGTGACCACAGCCGGCGGTGGCGCCCCCAGCAGGACGCTGGCCGCCCTGGCGGTTGGCATGCGACAGAAGCGCGCCAAGACGTATCGTCGCCTGGTGCATCAGTATGTGTTGTATTATCGCTTCCGTGAGCCGTTCCAGGTCCTGATAGACGATACATTTGCCGAGTCTCTTGTGCGTCTGAATGTGCAAGAGCCGCTCAAGCAGCTTGGCATGGTGCTGCAAGCCAAAGTGAAGCCTATGATCACGCAGTGCTGTATGGCCGCGCTGTACGAGGCCGAGATGCACTCACAGGGGGATGAAAAGCAGATGTACAAGCGAGTGATTGCGCTCGCGAAGGAGTGGGAGCGTCGAAAGTGCAATCACAAAGAGACGCAGCCACCGATCGAGTGCCTGTCTTCTGTCATTGGCCCGGTCAATCAGCATCGATACGTGCTCGCGGCCGATAGTGCTTCTGTGCGCCGCGCGCACCGCCGCCAAGTGCCTGGACTTCCGATGCTGCACTACTCACAAAGTGTTCTGATCCTGGAGCCTATGAGTGATGTGACGGAGCGGCATATTGCGCATCTCGAGCAGTCGAGATCCGCCTTGGACCCGGAAGAGCAGCGCCTCTTGCCGACGATGCCAGCGCCAGCGCCAGCGCCCGCGCCGAAGCGGAAGCGGGCCAAGGGTCCGAACCCGCTCAGCGTCAAGAAGAAAAAGGCCGCGCCGGCAGCGGCGCCGCCGACACCTGCCGCCTCTGTCAAGCGACGACGCCACAAGAAACGGGGCCGCGGCTCTACTGTACAATAGCCCGATCTATCCACGCAATGCAGTAATGATTCAGCAGCATTTCGAGTTCTTCGACTTCGTCGAGACGCTCGAGCATCGAGACGCGCCTGCGTTCCTCGTCCCCGAGTTGGTGCCATGACTCGCGCAGCGTATAGGCGTGGCACTCGAGGTGGGAGGCGCTTCCGGCGAGGTGCTGGAAGCGCTCGACGTAGGCGGCCGTGGATGTGCATCCCCGTGCGCCCGGCAGCGTGAGCTGGCGGGCAGCGAGGTTTTGGAGCATGACCTGGCCGAAGCGCGTGGGCGCAGCGTGGGGTGTGTCGCTGCTGATGCACATGTCGTAGCTGAGGATGCTGGCGCGGGGCAGGGTCGCGAGGCACGCGCGCAGCGCGGCATTGGCCACCTCGATGTCCATGTAGGCGAGCACACATTCGCACAGGAGCAGCGTCGGCAGCGCTGGATCGAGGTACGTGGCGACTCGTTGCCACGTGCCATGAGGGAGGGTGCGGATGTCGATGCCGAGGAGCACGTACGGCGACGACACGAGGCCGTCTGCGGTGACGCGTGCGTCTTCGAGCGCATGGCGGAGGGCTGGATGCGCGTGTATGGCGGCGGCTTTTTGCGACGTCGTCGAGGGAAAGTCGAGCTCGACGTACCTGGCGAGGCGCGCGTGACGCAGGCGCCAGAAGCGCGTGTCGCTGCCGGCGCCGAGGCTGACGATCTGGACGCGCGGTGCGGGCGTGTAGGGGCGCCCGCAAGCGCCAGTCTCGATGAAGTGCTGTACATGTGCATCGACCTCGCTGGCCCGCAGATACGTGCCGATATTGATGATCGGAGGACGGTGAGGCGCCTCGGCATGGCCCCGCAGCATGTCGGCGTAGGCGTCAGGCGGCAGGTATCCCGCTCGACACGCCGACAGCCGGGACAGGAGCGCATCTGCGTCCGTCGCGCGCACGGCGTCCGGCTGGGCCCGTCGGTACGGCCGTCCGAGCGAGAGGCGAGGCTCGCCTGACATGGGAGTGGAGAAGGTGGCGGCGGTTCATGTCCCACGAGGTTCGTGAGCGGGCCAAGGGGTTTGTGGGAGGCACGGTGTCGGGCCTGACCAAGCTGCTGGTGGGGCATCCGTTTGATACGGTCAAGATCCGGCTGCAGTGTGATCCGGGTCGGTACGCGGGCCCGATCGCGTGCCTTCGCTCGCTTGTCCGGCACGAGTCGGTGTGGGCCGTGTACAAGGGCTGTGTGCCGCCGGCGATCGGGTGGATGGTGACGGACTCGGTCCTGCTGGGCTCGCTGCATACGTATCGGCGCATGCTGATGCGCTGGCATCCGCAGCGTGAGCGCCTGCCGGTGGCGCTGCAGGGTCTGGCGGGGGTGGGCGCTGGATGGACGAATGCGTTTGTCACGGCGCCGGTCGAGCTGCTCAAGACCAAGTTGCAGATGCAGCGTGCGCGCTTCTCGGCGCGTGCGGCCGAGTTCACGAGCACGTATGACTGTGCGCGCCAGGTCGTGCGGTACACGGGCGTGTGTGGCCTGTGGCGCGCCTTGCCTGCGACGCTGCTGTTCCGCACGAGCTTTGGGCCGATGTTTGCGTCGTACGACGTGTGTCAGAGGGCGCTGGGCGCGTGGGCGCAGCCGTACCGCGAGGGCGCGTCGTGGACGTATGCGTGGCTCGTATCGCCTGCGAGTGTCACGTTCTTGGCCGGGGGCCTGGCGGCGGAGGTGTTTTGGTTCGTCGGCTACCCGGCGGATGTGATCAAGAACCGCGTCATGGCCGACTCGATGCATTCGCCGCGCTATGCGGGTGGCGTGCGGGGTATGTGCGAAGCCGCGCGGGACCTGTGGGCCCCGCGGGACATGCCTGCCCGCGAGCGCGGCCTTGGGGGCCTGCCGAGGCGTCTGCGGCGCATCTACACGGGCTACCTGACGTGCGCTGTGCGTGCGTTTCCCACGAATGCAGGTGCGCTGCTCGCCTTCGAGACGGCCATGTACCTGATGCGCTAGGTCGGTGCCTGGTACAGCGCTGTGTAATACCCCGCATAGTACCATGCCATAGCGGCGTTCTGGAATGATTCGCCACCGATAGCGTTGGGAGTCGTGCGCACGATGCGCTGCGCTTCGTGCCAGCCGGGCGTGGCGCTCTCGGCCTCTGCGGGCTGGGGCTGCTCGGGCAGCGGTGGCGGTGGCGGCACGATCGACGCCCCGACGGGGGGCAGGGCATGCCACAGCGAGTCGCGCTCGAGCGCGTCGGTCCGCCGTGCGTGAAAGTCGCGGTACTCTTGCTCCGCCGCATGCCACACGTCGACGAGGAACGTATCGTCCCAGACGTCCTCGGCCGTCCAGGCGTGCGAGCTCATCGGGACATGCGCATCGCTCGTGAAGAACGACGGCTCATGGTGCGGCGACGCAATCACGGCGTCATCCAAGTCCGGCGCCGTGTCGTCCCAGTGCGGCCCGACGTATGGCGCATCACACCGCCGCCGCTTGGCGTGCGAGGCCTGCGCCAGGCCCTGCGGCGTATGCGGCAAGTCGTCGTACGCCACCAGCGAGCGCATACGTGTGGAGGAGCTAAGGCTACCTGCTAAAAGCGACGACGAACGCGGTGGACGAGCGCCTGGATGTGCTCGATCCGTGCGTCCAGCGCATCGTCTGTGCGTGTGAATCGGCGCGTCGTGAGCTGGAGCACGGCGTCGTTCAGCGCCTGCTCGACTTCGTGCGCGGGGAAACGCACGTGGCGGTCGTGCTCCGCGCGGCGCAGCCAGGCGTCGACCAAGTCGGCCAAGTCGGGGAGGAGGTATCCGACGCCGGTGTGCGTGTTCCACGGTGCGGGCGCCGTCGAGAGCAGGCCCTGCAGAACGTGGAAGAGGGCGTCAGGCGGCGCGCCCGCCTCGAGCAGGACGCGCGGCGCCCATCCGGGCGGCAGCCCAGCGCCTTTCGTAAACGCGTGCCAGTGCAGCGACGACGGCGCCGGCTGCTCGCCCAGCTGCGCCACCACATACGTATCGTACGCGTACCGCTCCAGCAGCGACAGCACAATGTCGACCGCACACGCAATGTGCGAGCCGCCGAGGCGCACGTACACGTCCGTCACGAGCGCGGCCACGGCGCGATGCGCCTGCGCAGGCGCACTCGCATTGTGTTCGCGCGCCACGAGCGCCTCCCACAGCGACGCGACGAGACTGGCGTCATGGTACTGCGCCGTGTGCAGGATCAGCAGCTGCTCCTCGAGGAGCCCAAACGGCTCAGCCACGTGCCGGTACAGCGTCGTGATGTCCATCAGCGAGCGATCCAGCAGCGCCGCCGTCTCGCGCGTATGCTCGCGCGTGTCATCGAGCTCGAGCGTCTCGACGGGTGGGAGCGCGCTCAGGATCTTGGCCTGCACTTGCGCGACTTCCAGGTCCTCTTCGAGCTGCGTCGCGAATCCGACGAGATCGTACGCGGCCGTCTGACGCACCGACTTGGCGTTGCCCACCGCGAGCGCGAGGTACTCGATGCGCTCGTACAGATGCAGGGCGTACGTGTCCGTGTGCGCCAGCGCATCCAGCGTCTGGGCCGCTGCGAGGTACTCGCCCTGGCGGACGTACCACTGCCACAGCAGGTCGCGCAGTCGGCGCTCGTACGTCTCGAGCGACTGGCCGTCGAGGAGCACGGGCGTGCCCTGCAAAAAGTCTTCGAGAAACGGCGTCGGCGTGCTCAGCAGCTCGGACGTCTTGCCATGCGCGATCATGTACGTGTACAGCTCTTCGTGGAACAGCGCATCGTCACTCGCGAGCGCCTGCCGCATCGCCTCCGCATCGTCGCGCAGCGCACGCAGCACGAGCGCATAGATGCGTCGGCGCAGCGCGTACATGGCATGGCGGTGCGACATCGGCTCGTCCGCGGGGCACCCATCGGCACGGAACGACACGGCCGCATCGGCGGGGTCGACCGCGTGCGCACTCGCCAGGCCGAGCGCCACGACGCCCGTCGCGTACCGCAGCTGCTCGTACGTCGTGCACACGTGCTCGAACTTGTCCCACGGCAGATGCGCCGCGCCCGGCAGGAGCAGCCGAAGGCTGTGCGCCAGCTCGTCCGTCACCGCCGTGCTATCGCTGCTCTCCGCCCGCAGCCGCGCATCCAGCTCGACGGCGTGGCGCAGGCACTCGGACGCCTTGTACTGCCGCACGTCGTCGGCGCTGCAAAAGCTCGCGCACTGCGCCTGGAGCGCCTCGGCAATCGCATCGACACTCGCGCGCGCGCCGCTCTGCGACTCGATGAGCGCCGTGACCAGCGCCTGCGCCACGCTGCGGCCCTCGCTCGTCGCGACAAGTCCCGCGAGCGTCAGCGACGTCAGCTTCGCGCGCATCCCCGGCGAGAGCGCCTGCGCCAGCGGGCCCAGGTGGTGGTCGGCGAGGAACAAGACAAAGTGACACGCCTCCATCGTGCGAGTGAGCAGCGCACCGAGGCGCTCCGCCCGCTCGTCGTCAAACAGCTGCGTGTGCCGCTGCAGGAACGCGTGCAGCGGCGCGAGATGCGTGAGCACGCCCGCTAGGCGCCCCACGACCGGCGGCGCGCCCGACGGCTTCGCGTCCACAAAGGCAGCCGGCACGAGCGGCTCGAGCCACACGGGGCGCACGAGGCACGCCAGGTAGCACGCGAGCGCCTCGAGGCGCGCGGAGCGCGGCGCATGCAGCGGCGCCGGCACTCGCTGCTCGGCCGGCCACGCGCCCAGCGGTCCGAAGAACACCCGGATCGCATGCGCCACGTCGTCCGGCCGACTCGTCGCCATGTACGGATGCTGCGCCGCCAGGGCCAAGGCACACATACACGCCTCCACTGGGCCGTGGCGGCTGAAAAAGTCGACCATGGCCGGCGCCGACGCGACGGAGGCGACGGACGCGGCGCTGCCAAGCAAGAGATAGCTCAGCACGTCGGCGGGGCGGCGCTCCACGATCTCGGTCAGGCCGTTCGCATCTAGCACGTAGAACGTGCGCGCGGGCGCCATGACCTGCGCCGCACACGGCCGGCTGACGGCGCCGTGCAGCAGCGTGCGGTGCGGGGCCTCGGCCAGCACGGGCGGTGCGCCGCCGACGCCGAGCGGGATGAGTGTCGCGCCCTCCTGCCACGCGGGATGCATGCCGGAGGCATACGTCAGGGTCGTGTTCGACGCCGGCGTCGACGGCCCGACGGCGTACAGCTGGGCGTCGCTGCCGCTCGCACAGGCGCAGAGAAACACGCCGTCCGCGTACAGCGCCGACGTCGCACGGCACGGCTGCGTGCCGGGCGGGATGCGCACGGCCAGCTGCGCCCACGAGCGGCGCTGGAAGTCGTCGAGGTACAGACGGTAGCCGCGCTCCGTCACCGCCACGAGGCACACGCTCGAGCGCGGGTCCGGCTCGGTCGGGCCGAGCCATATGATCGGACCGACCTGCTGCTGCGAGTGCAGGAGCCCCGCCTGGCGCGTCACGCCGTACATGCTGCCGGTATGCGATGGCACACGCCCATGGCCCAGGGCGTACACGTCAATCTGGTCGCCGTCGCGCAACACGTACAGGAGGCGCCGCGCATTGTCGACGGACACCATGGATATCTTCTTGTCCGCCTTGAAAAACGAAGGGAGCAGGTTGGCGAGGTGCGGCTGCGTGATGTTGTGCAGGTAGCACCGCGAGTAGAACCAGCCCTCCTGCGCCTGGTACACGAGCTCGTGCACACAATGGTCGCTGCCGACACAGAACACGCGCCCGGTGTCTGTGCCGTGGATCGAGCGCATCACGACGCCATTCGTCGAGGCCTGCATGCCCGTCTCGTACAGCTTGATGCCGGTGTCCGTGGTCTGGATACCCAGCAGCACCACGCGGCGGCCCTCGACGGCGGTCGGGCCGATCGAGAGCACCAGCACATGCTGGATCGTATCGACAAACACGCCCGGGCGCGCGCGCACGAGGCCGACGGACAAAATCAGATCGTCGCTCGGCAGCTCGTGAAACTCAAACGCATGCTCCCCGCGGGCATAGTCCCACAAATACAAGCGCTTCTCCACCGTGATGCAGGCACGCGCAATCTCGGGAAACAGGGCCAGCGTAGCCACAGGCGCACGACTTGTGATGGTCTCAAACACCATCCCGGGTATCGGCAGCCTGCGCCGCACACGGAAGCCTGTCCATGCATCGTCTGGCTGCGTGTGCTCTTCGTACGGCGCATCACGCGACGGCAGCCGCGCCTTGACTTCAGGGAGCGTCAGCGCACCAGGCTGACACCACTTCTCCAGCAGCCGTTGCGCATCACTCAAGCGCTCGTCGAGCTGCGTCGCAGCCGCCTCGCTCATGGTCGACGAGAGCGGAGCGCCACGCACCGCTCGCCGTCCTGCGCGTGTGTGTTTCGTCACGTGAGATGAGCCTCCACGCCACGTCCCCTCTCCCCACCATGCTGCGAGCGGGCGTACGAGGCCTATGCACGTCGCGCATCGTTCGCGCGGCGCGTCCTTCTATCCAGTCGATTTCTGCGCTGCGCAAGGCGGTGCCAGGCACGTCGATGCTCAAGGCACGCGAGGCGCTGGCGGCTACGCGCACGAACGATACCGACCATGTCGAGGCGGCCATCGAGTGGCTCGAGGCGCATCGAGCGGCCGATGGCGCGAAGCGCGAGGCCAAAGTGGCATCGCGCATCACGGCCGAGGGCACGATCGGCGTGTGCACGCTGTCGGATGGCCTGCTTGGGACCGGTGCGCGTGCCTCGATCATCGAGCTCAACTGCGAGACGGACTTTGTGGCGCGCAACGACATGTTTGGTGCGTTGGCGCGCGACATCGCCCACACCGCGGCGTGGTTCCCGATCGTGAGTGCGGCGCATGCTGGCCTCTTGTCGGACGTGGACGTCGCCACGTTCCTCGAGTGTCCGTTGATGCCCTTCGAGCCTGTGCCCGGCCAGCGTGATGTCCAGACCGTGCGCTCGGCCATCTCGGCGGTGATCGCGCGTCTGGGCGAAAAGGTGGCCTTGACGCGCGTGGCATCGCTCGCGCCCGTCGACCACCAGGTGCATGTTTGTGGGTCGTTTGCGCATGGCACGGCGGCTGCGCCGCCCGCGCCGCACGGCCCCGTGACGGCTGCCTTTGCGAGCGGACGCATCGCGAGTCTGCTCGCCGCACACGTGCAGGGCGCGCCTACGGCTTGCGCGCAGCGCACGGCGCAGGCGGATGACGCTAACGTGAAGCAGCTCCGAGCCATGATGCGCTCGCTCGCACGCCAGGCGGCCGGCTTCCCAACGGCCTCGATCGATGGGGAGGATGCATTGCTCACACAGCCATTCGCTATGCTACTACCTACAGCTGGCCTAGACGCCAGCGTCCATGAACAGACTGTGCGCGATGCCCTACAAATATGGTCACAAAAGACGCAGGGCCAGTTGGATGTGGCGGCGCTGCGGCGCTGGGAAGTGGGTGAGACGGCGACGAAGCCCCAGGCAGAAGCATCGTTCGCGGACCAGGTCAAAGAGGCGGCGGGCTTGGCTTAGCAGTTGCAGCCAGACGCGCGCGAATTCGACGCGTCAATTCGGATAGGGTCTGGATAGTCGGCATACAGCTCCGCCTCCGCCTCCTGCTGCAGCGCATTCTTGGCAATTGTCTGGAACGCCTGCTCGACGTTAATAGCCTCCTTGGCCGATGTCTCAAAGTACGGGATATGGCCCTTGCTCTGGCACCACGTCATGGCCCGCTTTTGGGACACGACGCGCTTGCTTTCTTCCACGTCAATCTTGTTGCCGAGCACGACGAACGGGAAGTTGTCCGGATCGTGCGGACTCGCCTGAATGAGGAACTCATCGCGCCAGCTGTCGAGCGTCTCAAAGCTCTTGGGATTGTTGACATCGTACACCAACACGCAGCAGTCCGCGCCGCGGTAGAACGCCACGCCGAGCGACTGGAATCGCTCCTGACCGGCCGTGTCCCACAGCTGCATCGTGACCAAGCGGCCATCGACCACGACCTCGCGCGTCAAAAAGTCCGCGCCGATCGTCGCCTTGTAGGCGGCCGAAAAGCGCTTATTCACATCTGGCGGTCAGCGCGCCGTCGACGTACATTGGTTCATCAGCGATGTCTTGCCGACACCCGAGTCGCCCAGAATCTCTCGTCAGCCGCATGCACACGTACAATGACCTGCACGTTAGCGTAGCATACCTACTTTCAGCAACACCTTTTTCCTGGTCGCCATGGTCGGGGAAGGGAGAGGCTCGTGGCCGTGGGTGGTCCGACCCACCGCGCTGTTGATGACTAAGCAGTGGGAGGGAGCCTGGCGCGCCCATCGATCAGGGCTTGCCACTCTTGGGCGGTGATGGCGGGCGTGGCGCCCCAGGACGATGCGGTGACGGATGCTGCGCGACGCAAAATTCTCATGATCGGACCGCGTCGCGCGGGGAAAACGAGCATCTGCAAAGTCGTGTATGAATCTTTCCAGCCGAATGATACCCTCTTCCTGACGCCCACGATGCGTACGCAAACAGTGAACATGGATACGTTCCAAGCATTGCAGCTGCTCGATGTGCCGGGGAGTGCCCTTGCGAACTGGGCCACCGATAGTCCACGCGCATCGGACGCGGACGAGCGCGGGCCGCGTACCAAGATGGCCTTCGATATACCATGGACGGATGTGAGCGCCGTGATTTATGTCGTGGATGCGCAGGACGAGTACTTTGATGCCCTCGTGCGCCTGAATGCTGTAATAGTCGCTGCGTACATGGAGAATCCTGATATTCATGTGCACGTATTCATCAACAAGGTCGATGGACTGAGTGAGGACTACAAGTACGATACGCAGCGCGATATCGAGCAGCGTGTCTACGAGGGTCTGCTCAACTCGACGCACGAGCTGCAAGGTGTTCTGGACGAAGATACGCGCCTCGACAAGGCGGTGCGTCTGCATTTTTACCTGACGTCCGTGTTCGATGCGAGTGCGTTTTTGGCCTTTTCGCGTATCCAGCAGCGCCTCTTGCAGGGGACAGAGAGCGAAGTACAGCATGCGCCCCCGGGCATGGTCAGCTTGTCAGATGCCCTCGAGACGGCGTGTAACCTGCTGTGCACGGCGTGCTACTTTGAAAAGGCGTACGTCTTTGATGTGCCGAGCCGGACGTTTGTCGGGTGCGATACGTCGCCCTTCGATGCGTCGCTGTACAATATCGTGTTTCGGTACATGCACTTTTTGCTCCAGTTTTCGGAGCTGTACGCCCAGGTGCCTGATGCCGTCGAGCACCCTGTCCGCACCCGCGATTGGTCTACGAGTGTGATGCGACTCAGTCACGACACGACGGTTGCGTTTTGGCAGCTTGATCACCACCTGGCGCTTCTCGCCGTCGTTCACACCAATGTGCAACTGCGCAACGCCACCATTCTCGACTACAACCTCGGCCTGTTCCGTGACGCGGTGGCGCAACTGGCCGCCTTGGCTCGCTCGTAGATCACGTGGAGGCCACGCGCCTCGGTCGTTCTTGCCACCATGAGCGCTGACGTCGCTGTGCCGATGCCGGCGCGGTCGGTGAGGTACTGCGAGATCTGCTCGTTCCCATACGAATACTGTGAATATGGCTCGTCGCTGTCGAAGTGCAAGGCGAATCTGGAGCTCAAAGATGCCGAGCTGTATGCGCGACTGTACTCGGACGCCGCGCTCGAAGACAAACTCAAGTCGCTCACGACCGAGCAGGCCGAGTCGCTAGAGCGCGAGAGTGCGAAGAAGGAGCGCAAGGCGCAGGCGAAAGCGGAAAAGGAGCGCGCCCAGCTCGCCTCGTCCAAGATCGTGCTGTCGCGCATCGCGCGCACGAAGCGCAAGGTCATTACGTGTGTGCATGGCCTGCATCAATTCTCGCCGCCGCTGCCAGCGCTCAAGGTGATCGCCAAGGGCCTGAGCTCGAGCTTCGCCACAGGCGCGTCTGTGACGCAGAGCACGCAGCACCCGGGCATCGACGAAATTCATATCCAGGGCGACGTGGTCGAGGACGTGCGCGCCCTGATCGCCGAGCGCAAAAAGCCCTTTGACCAGATGCCGAGTGAGCAGGACGGCGGTGTGCTGACCAAGAACATCGTGTTGGAGAGCAAGTAACTATGTAGCGCGATCGTCCGCCTCGTCCAGCTCCCATGCCTCCTGACACACCTCGGCGTACCTGTCGGCGAGCGGCCGCCATGGCGGCGCTGGGTGCTGGCGTGTGCATGACACGCCCGGGGCTGTGCCCGCACGCCACAGCCGGTCCTCGAGATCGGGCGGCGGAGGATGCACGAAATCGGACGCGATGATGCGCACGCGTGCGCCGCCGTACATGGATGCCATGCAGTAGTAGCCAAGCATGCCGTCGTCCAGTGCGTTCTGGCGGCTTTTCAAGATCGCACTGACACTCGCGTGCGCGGACACTTCGTGCTGGCGCTTTTTGTGCGTGCGCAGCGGTCGGTAGTCGTACAGGTTCGCGAAGGCCATGCCTTGTGGCTCGCCGTTGACGACAAAGCCGATGCAGCTATCGTGCAGCGTCGGCAAGGGACGCACGTGTGCTGGCTGGGGCGTCCATATCGTGCCGCTGCGGCGCTGCTCGTCCATCAGCGCCTCCATCTCGCGAGACGGCGCGTACTCGAGGCTCTCAAAGTAGAGCTGGCCCTTGTACCGGATCGGTATGCGCTTCTGCGCGATGCCATGCTCGGTGCCGGGAGGTGGCGGCACATGCGCCTCCGGCAGGCGGATGTACATGCCCACCACGTCGTCTGGGCCAAACGCGCGGCCGTAGGGCACGAGTCGAGACTGCGTCACGCATGCTCCGTTCTGATCCCGTACGCCATAGCTGTACGCATCCCAGCCCACAGGCGCATTCAGGGACGCTTCACGCCGTGCCCAGCCGAGGCGCACATGCGGTCCGTCGCGCATCGGCACGGCCGGCGCACTCGATGCGTCGGGCGGCAGCACCTGCATCTCGACGTACCAGGCGCCGTGCCGCACACCGACGTTCGCACGCGCGCTGCGATACCCCTTGTCCGTGCCCACGATCGATGCGTCCTGACTGATGCGGGTAAAGGCACTGCGGTCCTGCCACGACCAATGCACGCAGGCCGGCGCCACGTCGAGCGTATGGTACACGGTGCGTGGAAGGCGGTGCGCGGCAGGTCCAGCTGCCACGTACCGCCACCCATTCTTGTTCATCGGCACATTCGGGACCGTGCCCAACGAGCCCGCGCCGGCGGCGCTGTGGGGCACCCACCACGGCATGGGTGCCGTGTCTTCGGCGTCATCGTCCTGCGGCGGCGGCGCTCGGAAGCCCGGCGGCACTCGGTGCGACGGGCGCACATCCTGCGCAGGCGCATGAAGCGGCGTAGGAGCCTCGTGCGCGAGGCCCAAGTCGGTCCGCGGCGCCGGTGCCTCGATCGAAACCGGCAGCATCGCGGAAGGAACCAGCTTCTCCACCTGCCTCATGACGTCGACTTCGGCTTGGATGCCGTCGCTGGCGTTTACGCAGGGATTCATGGCGGGGCAAGCTGTGCTCCTGTGCCTGTTCCTGTGCCTGTTTCGATACTGCTTCATGACGTCGGCGCCCAGCTCGCGCGCTCGGCGCCAGGCTGAGATGGCGCAGCGACTCCATACGCTGCACACGTCGCTGGAGGCGCGCAGCGCACCGCCCACGTACGCGCGCGTGCCGTACGAGCAGGGCGTGCAGGCGTGCATCGATGACCTGATGGCGCAAGTCGAATACGATGCCGCAGAACCCGAGTCTCTCGGCTGGCTCAATGTCCTCGTGGCGCAGCTGCTCATGACCTACCGCTCCTACATCCTGCGTACGGGCGCCCGTATACCCTCTGACGAGCTGCCGTCGTCAGCCACGGCCGAGAAGGCCGCCGCGAGACTCGTGTTTGAGCGGATCCTGAATGAGGCGTTGCAGAGCCGCACGATGCACATCCTCGATCCACTGACCGTGACGGACATTGACATCGGCTGCCGGTACCCGCGCTGCTCGCACGCCCGCGTCCGGAGCGCGGGGACGATCGAAGTCGACATCGAGTACGTCGACGCCCTCACGCTTGGCATCGATACCCGCCTGTGGCTGCATGTGCCGCACTACCGCTTCGGCGCCCTCGACGCTGCCATGTGTCTGCGCATCGAGCGCTTCGCCGGGACACTGGCCATCGAGATCACAGAGACGGACGTACGCGTGTACCTGCACCCTGGCTTCGTGCTCGACGCGCATCTGTCGAGCGTCTTTGGCTCGAAAAGCAAACTGCAGGACGTGCCGAAAATCGAGGACATCGTCCTCGCACGGCTCCATCAGTGGATCAAGCACCGGCTCGTGTGGCCGCATGCATGGCACATCCCGCTGCCGGGCGTAGCAGCTACATAGACGCGAGGACTTTGGCCGCTACGGCTCGCAACACGCTCGCACGCGCCTCCAGAGGCAGCGACAAGAACACCTGGCTCACCGGCTGGCCCTTGGCATCCCGAATCGCACCGAGTCCGTGGCCCAGTACGGCGCCACCTATCGCACCAGGCAGATTGGCCACAATGTAGCCGAGCACCGCGCCCGACACCGCGCCGGACGTGCGCCATACCGACGTCTGGCGCTCCATCTCCGGCCGCAGTAGGTCAGCCCACACATCCGCAAACTGGCGGTCCGCGGCAGGGCGCGTATCCCCCGCATCGAAATAGGTCTGTCCACGCGCCCGCGCCGCATCGTACTCGGCCCGCCGCGCCGCATCCGACAGGATGTAGTACGCATCCGCCACGCTCTGGAATCGCTCCGTCCACGCACGCTTCTCCTCCGGCGTCGCATCGGGGTATCGATCGGGATGGCATTGCAATGACGCGCGCTGATACGCCTTCTTGATCTCGGCCCCCGACGCTCGGGCCTCTAGGCCCAGCACCGCATAATAATCCGGCAACGTCATGGACGTGGAGGCACAGCTGCTGGCCGCGTGTCCTTCGCCACCATGCCGCGGGATGCAGCCCCTGACGTCATGCCCGACATGAGCCTCTCGGCGCTCTTTGGCGTGCGTGGAAAGGTACGTGCAGCCGCACTCACCAGCAGATCGCGCTCGTGACGGGCGGCGCATCAGGCCTAGGAAAAAGTACGTGCGCACACTAACCGGTAGTGATGACAGCGGCGCTGGTCCAAAACGGTGCGCGTGTCTACATTGCGTCGCGCAAGCTCCACGATCTCGAAAGCGTCGCCGCATCGATGAACGAGACGGCTCGAGGCGGTCCGTGGCCTGCAGGCACGGCCTGCATCCCTCTCCAAGCCGACTTGAGCTCCAAGGCCGGCTGCGATGCGCTCGCTGCCGAGCTCGCGCGGCATACGTCGCGTCTCGATATTCTCGTCAACAACTCGGGCCTCACATGGGGCGGTCCACGCGACGACTTTCCCGAGGACAAGGGCTGGGACAAGGTGTTCCACCTGAACGTCAAGAGCCAGTTCTACCTGACGGTGGCCCTGATCCCACTTCTCGAGCAGGGCAAGAGCAACACGCATCATGCCTCCGTGGTCAACATCGCGTCTACGGCGGCTATGATGCCCCAGGCCAGTGGCGCTCTGTCGCAACCTGGCTCGGGCACGTACAGCTACCAGCCGTCCAAGGCCGCCTCCGTGCATCTGTCGCGCATGCTCGCGGTAGACCTCGCTGAGCAGCATATTCACGTGAATGCGATTTGTCCCGGCGTATTCCCCAGTCGCATGACGGCATGGAGTCTCGGAGAGTTTGGCGAGGCGCTCGAGGCCGGACAGCCCACCGGGAGGATCGGCACGCCCGAGGACATAGGCGGCCTGCTTCTCTTCCTTGTGAGTCGCGCAGGAAGCCACGTTACAGGCGCGGCGATTCCCCTCGACGGTGGTCAGCTCGTCCAGTTCTATCCGCGGCTCTAATCGTCTTGTACATAACTGTACATAAGTGGGCACCACGTACCGACGACGCAATGTGCGATACTTTTTCAACATGTACAGAGCTCTCGTCAGCGAAGTTCACATACTTTCCGTCTCTAGCACGTCAGCCGTCGCACCACATACCCTTCTTGACGAATTGGCCGAGCGCATGCAGCTTCTCAATCTGCGCTGGATCGGTGAGATGCGCATTCTTTCGGAACGCCGAGCGGAGCTTTGGGATAAAATGGTAGTTCGGGTCAGGATAGTCGCGCCCAAGACGATGCAGCTCCTTATAGAGCCCTATCGCTCGCGCACGCAAAGCATGTCCGCGTGGTAGCATGCGAAGCGGCGTGGGGGCGAAACGCTTACGTCATATACGCCTCGCTTGGCCTGCCCACACCCGGGGCAGGGGCAGGCACCAGCTTTTTCTTTTTGCCGCGATGGACGACGACGGGCTGGCCGCGCCCCCGTGGGCGACAAAGCCCCTCGATGAGATTTCGACGTCCGAGTCTGAGACAGAGATGGACGAGGAGCATGCCGACGAGGCAAGCGCACGGCCGTCCACGGACCCGCCAGAGCCTGCGCCAGAGGTGCGGTGCATGTGGGAGGACTGTGGCGAGGTGTTTACGGATCTACAGCCCTTTATTGCTCATCTGCATTCGTTTCATATCGGCATTAACAAGTCGCGCTATGCATGTGAGTGGACGGGATGCCCACGAAAAGGCAAGAGCCAAACGTCGCGCTTTGCCTTGTTGAGTCACTTGCGCAGCCATACGGGCGAAAAGCCGTTCACATGCCCCCGGCCGGAATGCGACAAGTCGTTTACACGGTCGGACGCGCTGGCGAAGCACATGCGCGTGCAGCACAATATGCCCACGACCAGCCAGGGCCGCTCGAACGGCGCCGATGGCGACGAGTCGCGTGACGGCGCGATGGCCGACGATATGGCCGATGTCGCCGAGTACGAGCGCCGCCTGCAGGAGGCTGAGACGTCCTATGTGCTGATCGCTCAGCGCGCGGCGGACAATAGCCGATACCTGCTGCCGGCGCAGGAAGCCAGCGAGCTGGAAAAAATGGCCATGTACCTCCCGCCTGGAGACAAGAAGGACGACGATGACGACGACGACGACATCGACCTGTCGTCGCCGCCTCACGCCGCGCCAAAGCCATACCTTGTCGCCAAAGCCAAGTGGCGATACCTGTCACAGCGGCGCGACGCGTGGCTCCAGGAGGTACAGACTCTCCAGGAAGAAGAGACGGAGCTGCTGAAAAGCTGTCGCGACGCTCTCGATCAGCTACTGCACAACGCGTACGGAGATGATGCGGCGCGTGTCATTACCCATAGTCATTGATACCTAATGTACATCCTCATACGGCATGAATCCATGCATGCTGTCGCTGCGCCAGCATTCGCACAATATCTCGCTCAATTTCGTGCTCGGCATCTTGTGGCAGCTGGATCCATGCGTGCTCAAACGACGCCGTGTCCTGCTGCTTCGTACGGGACGTGTGCTCCACCAAGACGACCTCCCACTTGCGGCGTTGCAGCTGGTTGCCGATCACCAGCTGGTGACCATAGTGGCGGAGCGAGCGTTCCGCCTTGGGAATCACGAGCGATTCGTCCGTCTCAAGTTTGAAGCTGACCACATACGCATGTGGAAGCCATTCGCGCACAAGGACACCGAGGACTTTGGGTACCTGCTGGAGCTCGATCGTGAGCGCACCGTCCGACGACTGGATCTTGTGCTCTGACATGCGCTCGGGCGGCAAAAAGTAGTCGCTCACGGCCGCAGCGAGGTACAGCATCGCATGCCGACCCAAAGGGGCTAGGATATGGCAAATGTGTCGCAGCAGAAACAGGTACTCGACCACAGTCACGAACGACACCGTCAACAGGCGCTTGTTCCGCTTCGCATCATGGTAGGCATGCAAGGTCGGGAGCAAATGGGCTACGTGGTCCCTGCTCACCCGCACCGAATCGTCGTTCGCGACCGGCTCCTCAAGTAGGTCGAAGAGCGGATTCGTCGTGTGACTGTACAAGCGTGTAAAGGGGAATTGGCTGTGCTGCCGCGACAGAAAAAGAACCGCATAGCCCTGCTGCAGAAAGTACTCGGCAGACGCTGCGCCACGCGTGCCCGCCGAAAAATTGTCCAAGAACCGCACCATGTTCTTCTCCAGCGGCACCGTCGTTCCGCCACTCGTCACAAGCACGACCTTATGCCCCGCCTGACGATGCGTTTCAACAAACGCTTGCACACTCTCTGTAATGTCCTGGACGTGCGGCGGCTCATCAAACTCGCGATAAAACTCCTCGGGCGTCCAAGCGCGGCGCATCAGAGGCCCGACACCGGCCCCCCGCTCGCTCCCCAAGCCACGCAACCAGTCACGTGATCGAAGCGCGGCGAGTTGCCACGCTCCGCGTGCCGCTTTGATCGACGACGATGAGCTCGAGCGACGTGCGGGATATCATGTCGCTGCCGGCGCGCGCGGCGGGTGAACCGAGTCGCGCGCAGGCGCCTGCGTCGAGAGCGCCGCCGACGCTGCCTGGCGACGCGCGGCCGAAGCAGCGCCCGGAGGGCATGTCCCGTGAACTCTACGCGCTGCTGGGCCCTAACGCGCCGAGTCTGGTCATGTCGGGCATGGCGGCACCGGATGAGCAGGCTACTGCGCTGCCATTTCAGCCGAAGTTTCAGCGCAAGTCGTTGGCGTCCGTGCGCAAGTGGGCTTGGACGCCTTTCCGGAATCCGGCTCGGGACGACACGCCGTCGATGAGCGGCGAGCCTAGTGCAGACGATGCCATGCTGACCGACGCACCAGCACGTCGCGGCCTTGTGCTGCATCACTGGAAACCTGTGCCTGTGGGTGGTGGCGTCGACGACGAGGCGGACGACGACATTGCGCTGGACGATGCATGGGCGCCCTTCAATACAAGCTCGCAAGTGTTTCACTACACGACCGACGAATATACCCAGCACTTGCAGGATGCCGACTGGACGCGCGAAGAAACAGACTACTTGATAGAGATGTGCGATGCCTACGACTTGCGGTTTATTGTCATTGCCGACAGGTACGAGTGGCCCGGCAAGCAGCGCTCGATGGAAGACCTGAAAGCACGATACTATACCATTTGTCGACGCCTGCTTCGCGAGCGGATCAGCAATGAGGACATCGAGACGCGCCACAACCAGCTGCAGACGTATGCCTATGACAGGCAGCAGGAGACGGAGCGGAAACGGGCGGTGCAGAAACTCTTTTCACGCACACCCGAGCAGCTCGCGGAAGAGGAGGCGTTGTACGTGGAAGCACGGCGCCTAGAGCAGAATGAGGCCAAGTTTGCGAAGGAGCGGGCGGATCTGCTCCGTTTGCTCGGCAGCTTTGACGACGTGCCCACCTGCTCGCCCGCGACGGTGGCCGCTGTCGGCGCGGGCCTCATCTGGCCCGGCTCTGGATACCAGGATGCTCCTGCGGAAGACAAGAAAGCGAAGCGTCGTCGTACAGATGCAGCTGCGTCGCCGTCCAAATCCAAGAGCGATGCTAAGCAGGCGCTCTTTGATGCGCAGCACTTGATCACGCGCTTCTCCACGAGCGGTCCAGAAGTGCTCCGGACGCCGTACCCCCACCTGATGGGCACGCCGTCGGCCTCGCCGCCCGTCGTCCAGAGCGCGGCCGGGACCAAGTCAGAAAGCTCCGCGCACCACGGAGCCTACCTGCGGTCCACGCGCATGCTGACGTTCCGCCCGAATCAGTACGCTCGTATGCTTCAGGCATTGGCTGAGCTGCATCCGCCGATCGGTGCGCGCCTCGTCTTTCCCACCGCTACGAACGTTGAAAAGTGGGAGACGCTCTTGGGCGCCGTCGCTGGCGACCTCGAGGTCAAAAAGCAGTTGGATCGCGTCGAGGCCGAGTACCAGGTTGTGCAGGCGCGGCTGGCGGCCGCCGAGGCTGGGGAGCAGCCTCCTGCGTCATGACGGTCGGCGGCTCTTGCTGTAATGGCGTTCTCTCCCCGCGCTCACCGCAGGCGTACGCGGGCGGCCGGCGCGCTGCTGGGCGGCGGAGCCTCGACGTCGTCGTCAGAGACGGCGAACTCGAGCGCCGGCCGCTTGGGCTTGACGCGCCTGCTCGCTGCGCTCGTCCAGCAGGTACACGAGAGGCTCATCGTCGCCTGTGAGAGGGGCTCGTGTACGACTAGGGCACTATAAGAAACTGACGCAGGCACCTTCGCCAGGGCACGTCACAAACATGGCATCATTGAGCATATGTTCGGTCATGTAGCCAAACTTGATCGAGTAGTACAACTCCTTGAACAGGTCCATGAGGGTCGAAACCTGGTCGCGGTGCACCAGGTGGATAGCACAGCCGCCCCAGCCGGCGCCAGTGAGGCGGGAACCGAGCGAGCCGTGCTGACGGGCGATGTGCACGACAAGATTCAGCTCGGGGGAGCTGCAGTCGTAGTCGCTACACAGGCTCTCGTGACTCGCGTTCATAATCGCTCCCAAGCGGCGCGCTACGCGATGCGGATCAAAGTGCGGCGGGCCGTGTGCGTGATCAGCGTGCGCACGCTGGAGCACGGCATGGAATTGGAGCACACGCAGTGCCTCGGTGTATACGTGGAAGGCGCGCGCGTGCAAGAAGAACTCGGAGGCGTGGACGTGAAAGTCTTTCAAGAAGTGGTGGTCAAATTCGTCGCCGTGTAGGCCGACCAGGTCCTCGACCTCTTGGCGCGAAAGGCCGCGGCGCGGGATGTGGTGCTCGACAATGTTCAGCATGGCCTGGAGATGCCCGGCGTCGAGACCCAAGTCGTTGCATGCATGGCGCACGTCGTCAAACTCGTGCACGATCTTGTCCCACTCACCCGTGTGTCCTGCCCAGAACGTGTCGGAGACCGAGCGCAGTGTGTCGCGGAACTGGATCGGGATATCTGACTTGGTCTGGAGCACACGCTTCAGCACAGCAGCGGCGAGGCGTGTCTCCACGACGCGCAAATTGTAGCGCTCGGGAGCCGTGGCCTTCTTGTCGGACTTGATCATCGTGTTGGTCACGAGAAACACGTACTGGTGGCCCAGTGGTAGCTCGATCGGCGACACGTGAAGCGTGGGAGCAAACGACACGAACAGGGCCTTGTCGCGCTGGCCAAACACGGACACGGCCTGGTCCATGCCACCCGAGTGGACGCCGACGAGACGCTCGCTGTGGCATGCCACGTCGGCTATGACCTTGCGTGGGACCACATGAAGCGCCTTCAGCGCGGTCAAAATCACGATCGAGCTGCATGTCGTCATGGCGGCACTCGAGCTCAAACTGCTCTCGGGCGGCACTGTGCCGTCGACCAGCACCTTGATCGTGCCGTGCGCATTTTGGCGCACCTCTGGTGGCAGAACGGACTGCAGGCCAAGGAGGACGACCTTGAAGTAGTTGGCCCAGCGCTTGCTGCCGAAGTGCACGAGCTCGATCGAGCGCGGGTCCGTCATATCGCACTCAAACGTCGAATGCGCAAAATGCGTGATCGCATTATGCAGTTCGCAGCGAAGACGTGGCGTCGAAGCAGGCTCAAACGACGTGGCCATCAGGATATCTTTCTCAATCGCCATGGGCATCACGTTGTAGCCAACATAGTCAATGTGCCTGGGGCGTTACTGTGCTGATACGTACTCGCCAATCAAGTTGAGTCGGCCTGGCGCACGAGCCACAAATTGGGGCTGGTGGTGAAAGATGTGCGTGAAATGCTCGACGACAGAGCGCCATCGAGCCTGCTCGCCCGGGAGCGTATGCGGCGAGTATATCTCGTCCAGGGCACGCGTAGGTATGCTGTCTGTCATGACAAAGTCGAAATCGTGGCGAGTCGAGCAGCGCCGCCGGTGCCCAGTGGCGCGTCTCCACTCGGGCCCACCGGACCGAGACCCGACGCAGGCGCCGAGCCTGTTCTTCTTGCACGCGGCATGTCACATGCCGCCGCCGCCAAATATGTGTGGCACGAAGACGATGAGCCGCCGCCGGTGAGCTCGAGCGTGGTGCCGGATGAGGACGTCGCGCATGTGGCAGATCCGAGGCCAGCTATTGTGCGCCTTACGCATGCATGGCTCAATGAGCGTGGCACACCCGAGCTCCAGCCATGGCCCGCCGATGCCTTTGATGCGGTGATGGACCAGTTGCAGCATCAGCAGGCTATTCTTGACTCGCTCATGACGGATACGTCGACGTCGGAAGAGGAACATTTCCGGCTCAATCTCGTGCAGCTGGACGCTGATCGAGCGAAATGGCTCGTACGCTCGTTTCTGCGCGCGCGTCTCGTCAAGCTGGAGACGTACGCGCCGTACCTGGCCTCGCAGCCATCTGAGCAGGTGCGCCTGTCGGATCTCGAGCTGGGCTACGTCAAGCGGTATGAACAGCTCATGTCGGAGCACATGCAGTCGGCTGTGTTGCAGTATTTGCCGGAGCCCATGCGCGGGATGGACGATCCGCCCCCCGGCGGTGCCTCGGGCGCCCCTGGCGGCATGGTGACGGCACCACGTCTGGATGCGCCGGTGTTTATATACTGCCGCGACGACGGCGGCTTCCTGACCCTGTCAGAGGACGAAAAAGTCGCGCTACTTGGGGGAAGTATCCACGTCGTGCCGTACCGCGCCGTGCGCACGCTGCTACACCAGGGTCGCGTGGAGCTTTTGTAACGGGTATCATGGTTCTGGCGCACGATCCAATGCAACGATCGGCTCGGGTCGCTGAGAAAATAGCAGTTTGTGACGAATGAGCGTCACAATCGCATACGATGTAGTGGTAGGAAGCGGCATGCCATCGGAAGCGCCCGCGTGTGGCGACGAGAAATCAGCGTATCCATCCAAGAGCGACGTCGGCCGTGCCGGCATCGGACTGCTGGACGCGGGCGCGGCAGCGGAAGATCGCGGCGGCGTGACGAGAGTTTCGCGCGCGCGCTGGCGAGACAGGGTCGGTGAGGCCGTGGGCGACGTCGGCGGAGACGCCGGCTGCCGTGAGCGCGGAGCCGTGCGCTTCTGCAAGACGGCCAGGGGCTTGCGCAGCTTGACGATCGTTCCCTCGAGACGATGATGCGATATTTGCAGAATAGGCTTGTCCTCGCGCCCTGGCGGAAACGTCAGCGTGCCGATCGTTTCGCCACCACGAGGATCACCACCTTCCATTTCCAGCGTGCCTTGCATCTCCACCAGCACCAGCTCACCCGACGGACTGAGGCGCACTAGCGGCGGAGGTACGTGCGACACGTCCACATGCTCCAGTGTCTGCGTGGCACGGTGTATGGGAATCCGCATCCCCAACGCGTGGAGTGGCAGGCCAAGCGGCGCCGTCGCCACGCAGGATGATCACGCTTACCTCAGCCTCGCGGCGGAGGGTCCACCAAGCCCCGCCACCAGCCACCGTGGGACCAAGACACTGGCGCAGGCCGCGATGTCTGTCGGTGTGCCACCGTGCCCCTTCCCTGTCGCGGTCAGCGAGATGGAGCAGCCCGCCATGCACAGACCGATGCTCACGCACCTGGCCCAGCAGCAGGTCGAGAGGACGCGGTGCTACTGGGCCATCTGCCGGTGCAGTCATGATCCAGAGCCCGCGTTCTCCTTCGTATACGTCGATCCGCGAGCCCACAGAAAGGTTGGTTCGGCCTTGTACGGTGCACCCATGCTGCAGTTCGTGCACCCCGACGAACAGCCGCGCGTCATGGACCATATGCGCACGATCATGCAGGACTCGACGCTCTTTGGTCGCGTGATCCAGTGCAGGTATGCTACGCTTACGTCGATGCCCGCCTACCTTCATGGTGTGCATGTGCCGGACTATGACACCGTCGACGTGATCGTATCGCGACTCCATGAGCAGCTCGTTGTGTGTTTCTTCCACGCCACGGAGGACGCGTCCCATGCCTGTGGACTGGCGCCCGGCAGCTTTGAAGCCTTGGAGTGTGAGCGACTGTGGCAAAGCTTGTGGGCCTCATGCCCACCGCCCTGGGGCCCCGCAACTCATGTGTTCCAGATCTTGTCGTCAGACGAGCCGCGCTCCCTGCTGATGAGCTGGCCACCGCCCCACACGTACTATGCGCGTGATTTTGTGCAGCTCGTCAAGGATGCGGCCTTGCCCGAGCATGCTACCTGTATGCATCGGCTGCGTGCATCGCATAGGCTGACTTCGAAGCAAGCTACGTTCTCGGTCACGAGTGTGCTGGTGCCGTGTGCGTCCATCGTGCTGGCATGCTTCCAGATTGCCCAGCAGCAGGCATCGCCGCTCGCCGCAGCGTCGTCGTCTTGGTCTGACTTGGAAGCAAGTAGGCAGGTTGATGTGTCTGTTAGCATGTGCACGAGCTGCGGCAGGACAGACAGCCCGGAATGGCGCCGTGGACCATCAGGACTCAAGACGCTGTGTAATGCATGTGGGCTCCGATACGCTCGCTCGCTGGCGAATCGACAGCGCCGACATGAGCACGGCTCGATCACTCCATCAGACCTGCAGCATGTGCCCCCCAGTCGCGGCGCAGGCGGCGGCAGTGTGCCGGGCATGCACCGCCGCAGCCGACCGCGATCGCCGTTCGAACCTGCGCAAGACGACGCGGCTCGGCTCTGGCCACCACCATCGACGCCATCTGCTGAAGAGACCCACATCCCAAGCGCCTGAACGCAAGAGTGCGCACTCCCTCCGGCCACCTCGCATGACGGCGCCCTCGCGCCCCGCACCGTCGCATCCCACGATGGTCGCCACGCTTGCCAGTCACAGGGAAGCGAGTCGCTGGCTGCCTCGAGGCAAGTGTCTTTCATACGTGCGTCGTCCGCGCTGGCATCTCGCTGCACGCTCGCCTGCCGATACCCTTTTCGCCGTCGACATGCGGCCACCTTCTCTGGCGCCGACTATGGGCCAGCATCATAGCATATACCAGTCACGCCCACTTGGACACCCGCTACGGAGCTGACCGGACCCACATCGTCGGCCGTGCGCACAATAAACGTCATCGCGCCGGGGCAGACGGCCTAGGCCGAGGAAGCAGCCTCATCAGCGAAGCACACTAAATGCAAAAAGACCTTCTATAGTACATCAACGGTTGCTGCCTTCGCCGAGCTTGCATGCCACGATCTTGGCTTTGTCGACAGAGAGCATCTCGCCGTTGTCGAGCTTGAACATGGCATCTTTGATAATGAACGTCCACACCTCGTCACACAGTCTATAGTTATGCAGGTGACCCTTGACATTGCCTTTCGACTTGACGTTGTGGGCGAGCGTCTCGGAAATCGACTTGTCAAACTGCTCCAGCACCTTCATCGCCAAGATAGGGTTGATGTGTCCAGATTGGATCAGCTCGTCAAGCGCATCTGTGAGCTGGATCCCGATGCTATGTGTGAGCCAATGGCAGCCACATACCTGCTCTGGCGGTAGAACTCATAGTACTGATTCCGCCCAGCCGACATGGCGGTGTGCGACACCGACGTGGCGGCAGGGGCCGAGGCCGCCCTCTTTCCTGTGGAGGTGTGTATCCCAAGTACGCTACGACGCTATGGCTCGTCCATCATGATCTGCAGAAACTCTTGCTCGTCGATTTCGCCGTCCTGATCGAGATCAAACTCGTCGATCATAGCTTGTCTGGTGGTCAGTCGAGTGTACGCACAGTTCCTCGTCGTCCAGGCTCTCGCCCAGCTCCTTGGCCACGCGCTTCAAATTGCGCAAAGAGATTTTGCCCGTATGGTCTTCGTCAAATAGCGCAAATGCGCGCAGAATCTCTTCGCGGGGATCGCGTGCGGCGATGCGCTCCGTCACTGTCGGTCAGACAACGTGTACGCACTCAGTCGGTTAAAGGCTGGCCAGTCCAGCAGGCCCGTGCCACTTGGATCGTTCTCGCGCAAAATATCCAGCACCTCGGCCTTCTTCAAGTCAAAGCCCAGCGCACGCATCGCCACCTTCAGCTCATGGTAGTCAATGGCCCCGTCCTTGTCTGTGTCAAACAGATCAAATGCCTCGCGGATCTCCTGCCGCTGGTCTTCCGACAGCTCAATAGCAGGCGCCGCTGCACGCGCATTCGAGTAGCTGATGCCACTCGTAAGCACCTGTGAGCCTCCGAACGAGGGCGTGCGCCGCGCTCGCACACGCGACAAGTGGCTCATGATCGGGGGTCGCGGAATCGCTCTGGTGTCGACACGCGTCGTCGACCCACGCGTTTGTCGAGGAATTACGCTGTCAGCCAGCCTCCTTTTTTTCTTCGCAAGTTCTTGCATGCATGCCTCGTCCGCGTGCTAGGTGGCATGCGCTGCTGCCGCGGACACGCGTACATGGCGCAAGAACACACACGCACATGCCGAGGCTGGCATGGGTGCCTCCGTCTCTCCGGTGGCTCACGCGGCATGCCGTGCTGCAGGCCCTGCCCCCCACGACCTTTACACGCTACTGGCAGCCGTTCCAGCCACCGCCATCCGAGGCGGACGTGGGCGAGACGACACGCGCATTTATGACCGCCCTAGAAAACCAGGACATCGATGCTTGCTTGGCGATGTTGCGCGCACATACACCCACATACCCTCTCTGGCTCTCGCTATGGACGCTCGTAGCAGAGGGACCCAACCCGATACCCGCCAGCGGCCTGTACGAACGCCTCGACACAGTGTGTTGGCACCTTTGTGAGCTGTACCGCTTTCATCAGTCGGCCTATCCCACTCGCTCGATACCCCCGCAGATGCGCCAGCGCCTCGTATACCTCTTGCTCAAGCGCGCTGAGCGCATCGACGCCACGTTCGTGGCCGAGGCTCGGACACAGCAACGGCGTGCGCAGGCCTCCATCCTGCTCGATGTGGCCGGTGATCTGCACACGCTGGATGGCGAACTGGCCGGGCGCTTGGTGTTTCGTCTCGCGCGCATGCAGGCGATGGACGCACTGGGTCCGTGCCTGACCGCCTACATGACCCACGACGCGCCGCCTCAGGACATGGTGTCTGCTGCCCAGCCGCTAGCTGCGGTACTGGACGAGGCGCTCGCATGGCACGAGCGCACAGGGCAAGAGGCAGCACTCATCCTCGGCGTCGAGGCGATTCGTCTCGCCTTCCTCCGATCCTGGCCCATCAAACATACCCTCGTTCAGCGCTGGCTACGTCAGGCAGGTCCGACGCTAACGCGTCTTTGCCTGGTGCCGCCATCGATACCACGCTTGCCGCTCGCGTACACCGCTCGTCCCCTCGATGAGCTCGTGCGCGACGTACACGCGCTTCAGCCACAGTACATGCATGAACGTGCTGCTGTGGTGTTATGTCGTATGAACGATGCTCGTGCGGCCCTGGACCTCGTCGAGACGCGCCGGCCACGCATTCCGTTTGACGTGTATGCATCGGCGATCTCGGCGCTCACATGGATGGTCCGCACGCATGTCTCGCCACAGGCGGCGCTGTCGCTGGCTCTGCGCACATTCAAGGCATTGTATGAAGCCGGTATGCATGCTGACGAGCAAATGTACGGCGAGCTGGTTCGCGCATTCGAAAGTCGGATGCACTCGAGACCTGCCGAAACGCGCACCTGGGTCGAGGCGCGCGTGGGTGAACACATACCGTGGACGACGCTGCTGGCATCCTGGACGCGGCACATGATCGCTCATCATGATGTGCCGCTCGTGCGCGCGGATCACTTGAGTCGGCTGCTGCGTCTGCATATTCGATGCCGGCACGGCTGGCTGAGTCGGCAGCTGTATGAGCAGATGCGTGAGCACCATGCATCGATGCTGCCATGCACGTCGCCGACCCTGTTTGGGTGGCTGTTTATGCAGTCCTACTCGCGTCCCACAAGCTTGTCGTTTGCGATGCGCCTGTATCAGGACTGGTGTGCGTCCGGACGTGCATTGCCCCAGGCACATATCGAGCCATATCTGCGCTCGCTGCTAGCTTACGGCATGGCTTCCATGGTGCAACGCGTGGTTAGCGACCAGCGTGCGTATGTGCCGCTACCGACACTGGCCTCCTACGTTGTGCGTGCGCATCTCGCGCACGGCCATGACGAGGCAGCGTTCGCCTGGGCGTCGGACCTGCTCAACACGCCCGAAGAGGCTGTAGATTGGGACGACACATCGCATCCGCCAGTGCCGTCCTTGACGTACTATGCCGTGTGCTTCTACGAAACGAGTCGGTATCCTCAGTACGCCTTGGATCCACATGCGCGACAGCGACTTGATGCTTTGTTCAGCGAGTTCCAGCTGGGTTTGGCGCATGCGATCGCCTCGTCCTGCGTGTGTATGGACACCATCAGCCGGGCGTACTATGGCATGCTGCGTGTCACCCTGCAGGTGCTGGGCGCAGACGGCCCTCCCGCCGATCCACTCCCCCTCCCGGACCGCCAAGCCGCCTGGGACCGCATCCACACTCTCTGGCACGAATGGCACGATCTGAACAGGTCATTGGGACCCACGGCAACCAGTCTACAAGGCGATGTCGACGCACTCTACGCACAATTCCAGCATGTGCCACGCCCATCAGCCGCGCATATTGATGGTGGGCAATACGGCGGTTAGTAAGACGTGGCCAATATGTACTTTATCTCGCCCCACTTGTCCCGTCAAAACCTTGTGTAGCATGGCACATGGTTGACTCCTTAGATAGGGCGCATGTATAGACTGACACAAACGCGATGTGAAAACACAGCATTACTCGGGTATGTGGGTATAGAGGGTATCATCCTTGCGGTAGCGCATCGCTGACGTTAGTGAGATATACGCACGCTACGCCCGGCGGTAGATAGGGGATGCCTTCTCGCGTATACTCGACGACATGCGTCACTTCGACGACCGGACGACGTTCGCCACACTTGCGGAATACACGCTCGACCGGGTGACACAGTATACGATGTTGCTGAAGCCGGCAGTGATACTGCATCAGCTCATACAGCTCACACGCTGGTTTGGGGGGCGAGTCGATCATGCCACACACACCTCTGGCCCAGCGCACGCCGTGGCCAGGGAGGAGCCACGTCACATCACGTGGCATATGCACGTCTGGCACGTGGTGCAGATCTTCTTGCACGCTGGCGCGCCCCACGGTCCCTGGCGCATGCCAGCAACGTCCCAGGCGGTCTACGTGGAGTTTCCGGTCATGGACGCAGGCGCGCTGGCAAAGGCCTTTCCCTCCCACCACAACCACTGCCATGTCGAACTACAAGGTCGCTGACATTTCGCTTGCTGCTTTTGGCCGTAAGGAGATCCAAATTGCTGAGGGTGAGATGCCCGGTCTCATGGCCCTGCGCCAGAACTACGGCCCCCAGCAGCCCCTGAAGGGTGCTCGCATTGCCGGCTGTCTGCACATGACGATCCAGACGGCTGTGCTCATTGAGACACTCGTGGCCCTCGGTGCGCAGGTGTCGTGGTCGTCGTGCAACATCTTCTCGACGCAAGACCACGCTGCTGCTGCCATTGCCGCTGCCGGTATCCCCGTGTTTGCCTGGAAGGGCGAGACGGATGAGGAGTACAACTGGTGCATTGAGCAGACGCTCAAGGCTTTCCCCGACGGTCAGCCCCTCAACATGATCCTTGACGACGGTGGTGACCTCACGTGGACGATCCACAACAAGTACCCTGAGCTGCTCGACAACATCCGTGGTCTGTCGGAGGAGACGACGACCGGTGTGCACCACCTGTACATGGCTGTCAAGAAGGGCGAGCTGAAGGTGCCTGCGATCAACGTGAACGATTCGGTCACCAAGTCCAAGTTCGACAACTACTACGGATGCCGTGAGTCGCTTGTCGATGGTATTAAGCGTGCCACGGACGTCATGCTGGGCGGCAAGGTCGCTGTGGTGGCTGGTTTCGGTGACGTCGGTAAGGGTTGTGCCGAGTCGCTGCGCTCATACGGCTGCCGTGTCATTGTCACGGAGATCGACCCGATCAACGCCCTGCAGGCTTCTATGGCCGGCTACCAGGTCGACACGATGGACGACGTGGCCGCGCAGGCCAACATCTTTGTGACGACCACGGGTAACCGTGACATCATCACTACGAAGCACTTTGAGATGATGCC